>Ga0008836_100021_pt1 | contig 256666 bp, 236 predicted proteins | sample HotLakConsUCCR28_FD_62214 | JGI IMG/M metagenome (GOLD analysis project Ga0008836, IMG submission 62214) | Hypersaline microbial mat communities from Hot Lake, Washington, USA - Hot Lake Consortium UCC-R28 (Hybrid Assembly) ... | reverse complement strand
AACCATCGACGAACTGTGGTCGGTCGTCGCCGACCGCCTCTCCGCCTTCACGCCGCAGGAATGCCGACACTACTTCGAGGCTGCAGGATATGACCCGGATTAAGTCGAATCTGCTCTAGAATGAGCTTGGGAGAGAATTTTGTCTCTGAGATAACGCTCCGCGAATGAGTGCCAGTCTGATGGCCCTGACGCCGCATTTACCCCCCCCTCATCGCTCCTCCCACACCGGCAGCAAATCCCCCTCGACCGCGCGCGCCTCATACACCCCCCGCGCAATCGCCCGCGCCATGGTCGCGGCGGCATGAGCATAGAGGTCCATGGCGGCTGAATGGTCGGGGGTGATACCGCTGGCGCCGGTGGCGAGCGAGAAGACCAGGTCGCCGTCGACCGGGCTGTGGGCGGGCCAGATGGCGCGGGCGAAGCCGTCATGGGCGGCGACGGCCAGGCGCTTGGCTTCGGGCTTGGTCAGTTTCGCGTCGGTGGCGATGATGGCGATGGTTGTGTTGGCGCCGGCATTCGAGGGGTCCTGCCATTTCCAGCGCGGGGTGGTGGCATCCGCGGGGAAGGGCGAGGGCAGGCCGCGGCCGCCGAATTCGTCGCCGATCTCGAAGGGGGCGGCCCAGAAATGGCGGGTGTCGCCGACGGTGACCGAGCCTGCCGGGTTAACGGCGGCGAGCGCGCCGATGGTGATGCCGGAGGGGAGGCGCAGCGATGCCGAGCCGAGGCCGCCCTTGAGCCCGGCCGACAGCGCGCCGGTGCCGGCACCGGCCGTGCCGAGCACGAAATCGAGGGTGGCTGCGGCGGTCGCCTGGTAGCCGAGTTCGCGGTAGGGCGGATAGCGGCCCCAGTCCTTGTCGCCGCCATTGACCAGATCGAACAGGATCGCGGCTGGCACGATCGGCACGATGTGGCCGCGCACCGACAGGCCGATGCCCTGTTCACGCAGCCAGGCCTGCGTGCCGGAGGCGGCGTCGAGGCCAAAGGCCGAACCGCCCGACAGGACGAGGGCATGGACACAATCGACCATGTTGTGCGGGTTCAAAAGATCGGTCTCGCGGGTGCCCGGCGCGCCGCCCATCACCTCATAGCCGGCAATGGCCGGCTCGTCGCAGAGGACGACCGTGACGCCGGAGCGGAGCTTGTGGTCCTCGGCCTGGCCGACACGCAGGCCGGCGACATCGGTGATGAGGTTTTTCGGGCCGGGTCTGGCTGTCATGGATGAATTACTCGACGGGCAGGAATTCTTCGCCGTCATGGCGGTAGAGGCGGTAGGCGAAATCGGCGAGGTCGCCCTTTTCGTCGAAGGAGATTGTGCCGACCACGGTCGGGAAGGCGCGGGCATGCAGGATCTCGGCGACAGGCCGGCCGGTATCCTCGGCGGCAGCCGTCGCGATCACCGCGATCTCGATCGCCGCATGGGACGGCAGGACGTAGCCGTCGGGCTCGATCTCGGCGTCGCGCAGGGCCTGCAGCGTGGTCGGCGCCGCGAGCTCGTTCCATTCGGGTGGCGCGATCATCAGCACACCCTCGGAAATCGGCACTTCGCCCGGGGCAGCGCGCAGGGCCTCGCCGCCGGCGATGACCAGATCGTAGTCGATCTCGGCGGCATCCCTCGCCATGATGGCGATATCCTCGCGGTCGCCGCCAACCAGGACATGGGTGGCGCCGGAGCGCGCCAGGCGGCCGATGAGCGAGATCTGGTTTTCCATCTGCGGCCGGTAGGTATCGACGAAGACCGACGACAGCCCCGCCATCTCGGCCTCCAGCCGAAAACTCTCGACCAGTTCGCGGCCATAGATGGTGCCGTCGTCGATCAGCGCGTAAAGCTCCTCGCGCCAGCGCTCGATGAGGATCTCCGCGACGGCGGCGTGTTCGGCATCGCCGCGCGGGGTGAGGCGAAAGAACGGCCAGCCGGTCCGCTCTCGCCGGTCGGTGAGCGAGACGGTGCGGATGACCGGGCTGATGACCGGGATGGCGGCCTCGGCCAAAGCGGGCAGGGCGGCCTCGACGCTTTCGGTGCAGACGAAGCCGACCACCACCGCGACCTCGCGCTCGATGAAGCGGGCTGCGGCGGCTTCGCCCGATTGCGCGCTGCAGGCATCGTCGACCAGCACCAGCTCGGCGCCGCTGCTGGCGAGCGCGGCGGCCGCGCCCATGCGCATCTGCTCGCCGATGATGGCATAGGGACCCGACAGGGGCGCGGCGAGCCCGATCACAAAGCCTTCGGCCCGCGCGACAAGCGGCGCGGCGACAGAAAAGGCGAGGAAGAGGGCGACGAGACGCATGGTGGGAGCGGACTTCTGGGGCGCGAACCGATGTTGACGGATAACCTGCCCTTGGGGTTCACATGGAATGGCCTTTGGATCAAGCGGCAAGCGCCGGATCCGCCTTTCCGTGCGGAGCGGATCAGTCCCCGAGCGCCACGCCTTCGCGGCGCGGATCGGCGCCGCCCTCGAGCCCGTCGGGGGTGATCGAGATGCCCTGGAGGCCCGACGTCAGCGGGCGGACAGCGATGCTGAACTCGGACATTTCGAGCATGGCGGCGGTCTCTTCTGCCGCTGTTCCCTCTTCCAGCACATAGTCGCCGAACATGTTGACCATATGGGGCATGGAGATCGCCTGCTGCATGTCCATCTCCCAATCGACAAGCGCGATGATGGTGCGCGCGACGAAGGGAATGATCGTCGCGCCGCCTGGCGAGCCCAGCGCATGGCGGGGCTGGCCATCCTGCAGCACGATGGTGGGCGACATCGACGAGCGCGGCCGCTTGCCGCCATCGACCCGGTTGGCCACGGCCTCGCCATCCATGTCGGCGCGGAAGGAGAAGTCGGTGAGCTGGTTGTTGAGCAGGAAACCGGCCGCCATCAGCCGCGAGCCGAAGGCGCTTTCGATCGAGGCGGTGACGGAGGCGATGTTGCCTTCACCGTCGATGATGACGAAATGCGAGGTGGCCGGCTGTTCGAGCTCCAGCCCGTCGAGACGCAGCTGGGCGTCGTCCCATGGCGGCTCGCCGGGCGCGACCTGCTCGGGCGGCAGGGCGTTGGGGCGTTCCAGCAGGCGGGCCCGCTCGGCGAGATAGTCGGCGTTGAGCAGCCCTTCGGGCATGTCGACATAATCGCTATCGGCCATGTAGCGGCCGCGATCGGCGAAGGCGAGGCGGGTGGCGTCGCCGATCAGGCGCCAGGAGGTGGGATCGTCGGGGCCGAGCGTGGCGATGTCGTAATGCGCGAGCATCGACAGGATCTGGCCGATTGTCAGCCCGCCCGAGGAAGGCGGCCCCATGCCGCAGACCTCGTAAGCGCGGTAGGGCACGCAGACGGGCTCGCGCTCGATGACCTCGTAACGCGCGAGATCGTCGGTGGTCATCTCGCCGGGATTGTCGCCAAACCCGGTGACGGCCGCGACGATCGCCTCGGCGATGGCGCCGGAATAAAAGGCGTCGGCGCCGTCCGCGGCCAGGGTGCGCAGCGTCTGTGCATATTCCGGGTTGGCCAGCCGGGTGCCTTCGCCCAGAGGGGCGCCGTCTTCGCCGAAGAAATAGGCGCGCGCCGCCTCCTGGCGGTCAAGGCGGTCGATCTCGCCTTCAAGCAGGCCGGCCAGGCGCGGCGAGACGGCAAAACCGTCTTCGGCCAGTTCGATGGCCGGGTCGAACAGCGCCGCCCAGTCGAGCCGGCCATGTTCCGCATGCATCTTTTCGAGCAGTCGCGGCACGCCGGGCACGCCGACCGAACGGCCGCCGACCACGGCGTCGAAGAAGGCGAGCGGTTCGCCATTGTCGTCGAGGAAGAGGTCGGGACCGGCGGCGCCGGGCGCGGTCTCGCGCGCGTCATAAGTGGTGACCTCGCCGGTCTCGGCGTCGTACCACAGCGCAAACGCCCCGCCGCCGAGGCCCGAGGATTGCGGCTCGACGAGCCCCAGCACGGTCTGGACCGCGACGAGCGCATCGGCCGCGCTGCCGCCGGCGCGCAAGATGTCGATGCCGGCCTGGGCGGCCAGCGGGTTGGCGGCCGACACCATCTGCGTTTCGGCGGTGACGATCTGGCGCGCGCCCGTGCCGGTGGCGGCTTCGGGGGCGATCTGGTCGGAAAGCTGCTGTGCCTGGGCAGCGCCGGCCAGGCTGGCGGCGATCAGCAGGGCGAGGGCAGGGACGCGCATGGCAAAACTCCTCAGGCTGTCTCGATGTCGCTCGCCGGGCCGAACACTTCCTGGAAGGCGGCGGCCAGCGACAGGTCGAATTCTTCGAGCGAAATGTTGACGCCGCGGTCGAGAAGGCTGGTCACGCCGGCGCCCGCGATGCCGCAGGGCACGATGCCGGCAAAATGGGAAAGATCGGGGCGCACATTGACGGCGATGCCGTGGAACGACACCCAGCGGCGCAGGCGGATGCCGATGGCGGCGATCTTTTCGGCGCCCTGGCCGTCGGCGCGTTCGACCCAGACGCCGACGCCCGTGTCACGGCGTTCGCCGACGATGCCGTGGCGGGCCAGCGCGCGGATGATCCATTCCTCGAGCGCGCGCACGAAGGCGCGCACGTCCTGGCGGCGGCTCTTGAGGTCGAGCATCAGATAGGCCACCCGCTGGCCGGGGCCGTGATAGGTGTATTGCCCGCCGCGCCCGGCATCGAACACCGGAAAGCGGCCGGCCTCGACCAGATCCTGCGGCCTGGCGCTGGTGCCGGCGGTGTAGAGCGGCGGGTGCTCGAGCAGCCAGGCCATCTCGCCCGCACCGTTCCCGGCGATGGCGTCGACCTGCGCCTCCATCAGCGCCAGCGCCTCGGGGTAGGGGATCAGGCCCGGCGAGCGGCGCAGGGCGACCGGTGCCGCGTCGTCGCGGGCAAAAAGAATCGTATCGGTCTTCGCGCGGATGTTCATCGTGATCGTCGACCTCGTCGGCGCTTTATGGCCCCTCCGGACCCTTGCGTCCAGCCCGTGGAAACCAGGGTTTTGCGCGGTTCGACGTTTCGCGACGAAAGGCTGCCGGATGCACTTGTTTAGCCATGGGCTATTTGCTACATGCCCCGAGCCGGCAACGCCGGCATGAAGCTGCGTGCGGTCGTGGCGGAATTGGTAGACGCGCAGCGTTGAGGTCGCTGTGGGGCAACCCGTGGAAGTTCGAGTCTTCTCGACCGCACCACTCCTCGCCTGGCGAGGGCCCTGGCGGGTATAGCTCAATGGTAGAGCAGCAGCCTTCCAAGCTGAATATGCGGGTTCGATTCCCGCTACCCGCTCCAGAACCGTCCGTTCCTCGTCATATAGTCCCGCTGCGTGCCGCGAAGCGAAATGGCCGGTGCAACTCCTCGTTGGTGCCGCTGGGCGCCGGCCTGACCGGATTGCTCAATTAACAGCAAAGGGGCGAACAAGGCGTAGGCAGCCTATCCATTTGGATAGGCTTCGCCGCAGAACCTGCGTCGAATGCTATCCTTCCTAGCTAATTGACGCTGCGTCCCATTGGGTTTGTCATCCGGGCCACATCAGCCTGTGAGAGCAGCCCCATGAGCGTCCACGTCCGCCTGATTACCCCGATCACCACCGCAGGCTTCCGCCGCAAGGAGGATCTGGCGGCGCTCGAGACCGCTGGTCTGAGGATCAGTCTTTCGGCGACCCGCACCGGCCCCGGGTCGATCGAGAGCGCCTACGAGACCACCTTTTCCGAACCGGGAACGGTGGCACGCATCATCGAGGCCGAGCGCGAGGGCGTGGACGCGGTGGTGGTCGACTGCATGGCCGATCCCGCCCTGCAGGCGGCGCGGGAATGCGTGTCGATCCCGGTCATCGGCCCCTCGCAGACCGCCATGCACCTCGCCGCGATGCTGGGGCATACATTTACGGTCCTGACGGTTCTCACCCGGCTACGGCCGCAGTTCGAGAACCTCGCCGCCATTTATGGTCTGCGCGGCAAGCTTGCGGCGGTCCGCGCGGTCGACATTCCGGTGCTCGACCTGGAGAGCGACATCGCCGCCACACAGGCGCGGCTGGTGGCGGTCGCGGAGAAGTCGATTGTCGAGGACGGCGCCCACGCCGTGGTGTTCGGGTGCACCGGCCTTCTCGGCTGCGCCGAGGCGGTGCGGAAGGGGCTGCTGGAGCGTGGCTACGACATTCCGGTCATCGACCCCATCCCGAGCGCGCTGCGCATGGCGGCGCTGCTGGTCGAAGGCGGGTTGAGCCACTCCAAGCTGACCTGGCCGGCACCGCCCGCCAAGCCCATGGCCGGCTATGCCGATATCCTTGCGCCGTTGCCGACGGCGGCGGAATGACCATGTCGGCGCCAGGCGAAACCTTGGTCCAGGACGACGCTGCCTCGACATGGCGGAGGCCGCCCCGAATGCGCCCGGCGCTCTGGTTGTTGGCGGTTCCGGCCACGGTCTTCTTCCTGGTCTTTTTTGCCTTGCCCGTCGTCTCGCTCCTGGCGATCGCGCTCGACAGGGCGGTGGCTGGCATCGTGACGTTCCAGGGCGACTTCGTCCTGTCGAATTTCGAACGCTTCTTCAACCGCCCCGCCTACTACATGGCGGCGGTGAGATCGGTGACGATCTCGGCCACGGTGGCGCTGGTCTGCGTGGTGCTTGGCTACCCGCTCGCCTATCTCATCGCCAAGACAAAGAACGTCGCCCGCAACACCCTACTCATGATCCTCGTCCTGGCGGCGATGCAGCTGGACATGGTCATAAGACTCTACGGCATGATGGTGCTGCTCGGCGATCGCGGCGTCATCAACGAGGCGCTGATCTCGGCCGGACTCATCTCCTCGCCGCTGCCCCTGATGTACAACACCTTCGGCGTCGTCATGGGGCTGGTACAGTTCACGCTGCCCTTCATGGTGCTGTCGCTTGTCGGCATCATCCGCGGCATCGATCCCTCCCTGGAGGAGGCGGCGCGCAGCCTTGGGGCGACGCGCGGCCAGACATTCGCCAGGATCACGCTGCCGCTGTCGATGCCCGGCATCCTGGCCGGCTCGCTGCTGGTCTTCGCGCTGTCGATCAGTTCCTACGTGGTGCCGGCGCTGATGGGCGGGTGGCGCGTCGTGGTGCTGCCGATCCACATCTACCAGCAGGTGGCCGAGGTCGGAAACTGGCAGATGGGTGCCGCACTGGCCTGCGTGCTGTTCGCGCTCAGCCTGACCGCGGTGGCGCTCTACCAGCATCTGGCGCGCCGCGCGACGGGAGGCAGGGCATGAACCTCTCCACGCGCCGGCGGCGCGAAAGCCAGATACCCCTCCTGATCTGGATCGGAGCGGTCCTGGCGCTGATCATGCTCCTCCTGCCGGTGGTGATCGTGGTGCTGGCCGGACTCAACGCGGGCGATTTCCTGTCGTTCCCGCCCCAAGGCTTCTCGCTGCGGTGGGTCTGGGCGTTCTTGTCGTCCAGCACCTATTTCGGTGCCTACCTGTTCAGTCTGGGCCTGGCCGCCATGACCATGGTGATCTCGACGACCATCGGCACCATGGCGGCCTTGTACCTGACACGGTCGCAGTCGCGCTGGACGGCGCCGCTGCGCAGCTTCTTCATGGCGCCGATCGTCCTGCCCGGCCTGGTGCTGGGGCTGGCCCTCTACGTCTTCTATGTCACGACCAATTTCGGCCTGGCGCGCAGCCTGCCGGGCATGCTGATCGGCCATGTGCTGGTGACCTGCCCATTCGTGATCGGGACCGTCACGGCGGCGCTGGTCGGCTTCGACCGCAGCCTCGAGGAGGCCGCCCGCAGCCTCGGCGCCGGCCCCTGGACGGCCTTCAGGAAGATCACCCTGCGGCTGATCGCGCCGGGCGTCACGGCAGGCGCCATCTTCGCCTTCATCATCTCCTTCGGCCAGTTCGAGATCGCGCTGTTCCTGTCGACGCCAAACATCCAGCCCCTGCCGATGGCGATGTACATCTCGCTCCGCTACGCCTTCGAGCCGATCGCCGCGGCAGCAGGCATCTTCGCCATCGCCCTGGTCGTGGTGTCGATGGTCATCACGGCGGGCCTCATCGATTTCCGGCGCCTCGGCGCCCCCACCAAGAAGTAACCGGGAAAATCCCATCCAGAGAGGAAGGACGCAGTCATGACAGTCAAGAAGGGCTCAGGAACCATGCTCTCACGCCGGCAGGCGCTCAAGGCGGTGGCAGGTGCGGCCGCCGCGCTGCCGCTCTTCAACATCAACCATGTGTGGTCGCAGGACGTGGCCTATGACGGCGAGGTTTTCGACGCCGAAGGCGCGACCATCTCGATCGGCGAATGGGGCGGCTTCTGGGAGGAAAACGTCCGCGAGCTGCTGGTCGACCAGTTCGAACAGGATTTCAATTGCCGCGTGCTCTGGGACTCCTCGTTCCCCTGGTTCCCCAAATATGTGGCGGCGGGACCGCAGAACCCGCCCTTCGCCATGGTCAACTGGAACCTGCCGGAGATGACGAAGACGGCAAAGGCAGGCGATTATTTCCTCGATCAGGCCGACGTCGTCGCCAATGTTCCGAACGCCGCCGGTCTCTGGCCCTTCGCGCTGGACAACGGCATCGGCCTGACCTGGGCCTTCGGCCAGTACTGCCACGCCTATCGCTCCGACCTCGCGGATCCCGCACCCGACAGCTTCGCCAGCTTCTGGGAAGACCGCTTCGCCAATCTGCGCGGCACCTACATCACCTCGAACACGCTGTTCATGGCGTTCTTCATGACCGCAAGCGGCGTCTTCGGTCAGGACCAGTACGACATGGAGGCCGGCTTCCAGGCCATGCGCGAGGCGATGCCGCTGAAGATCAGCGACTTCACCGGCAACATGCAGACGCTGCTGGAGCGCGGCGAGGTCGAGATCGGCGTGCAGGTCGACGGCGAGGTCTATATGCAGAAGGATCGCGGCATCGCGGTCGAGCCTTACATCTGGCGCGAGTTCCAGCCGATCCTGACGCAGACCAAGACCATCAGCCGCTATGCGGACCCGATGCAGAAGAAGCTCGCCTTCGCCTTGCTCAACCGCACCCTCGATCCGGAATTCATCACCAAGTTCGATGAGGTCTTCTGGCTGCGGCCGACACATCGCGACGCCGTCGTGCCCGCCAATCTCGCCAATGCCGGCGTGCAGAACACGGCTGACGGCGCCGAAGGACTCTGGATCCCCGACTGGGGCTGGTTCATCGAAAACGAGATGGAGATCGTCGAGACGGTCAACGACATCTTCGCCAGCTAAGCCGAACGAGGATGCCGCGGCGGCGGCATCCTCCCACCACAGGGAATCCATCCAGTGTCTGATGTGAGGCTGATCGGCCTGTCCAAGGCCTATGGCGACACCGTTGCGGTCGCCGATACGGATCTGCATGTCGAGGAGGGCGAATTCTTTTCGCTGCTCGGACCTTCCGGCTGCGGCAAGACGACGACCCTGCGCATGATCGCGGGTTTCGTCGAGCCGTCGGGCGGCCGGATCCTTTTGGGCGGCGAAGACGTGACCGACCTGGCGCCCGAACGCCGGAACATCGGCATTGTCTTCCAGAACTACGCCATCTTCCCGCATATGGACGTGTTCGAGAACATTGCCTTCGGCCTGCGTCTGCGCAAGGTCGGCGCGGCCGAGATCCAGACCAGGGTCGGCGAAGCGCTGGAGCAGGTAGGTCTCACCGGCTACGAGCGACGCTACCAGCGCGAACTGTCCGGCGGACAGCAGCAGCGCGTGGCGCTCGCGCGGGTCCTCGTCACGCAGCCGCGCATCCTGCTGCTCGACGAGCCGCTGTCGGCGCTCGACAAGAAGCTGCGCGAGGAGATGAAGGTCTGGATCAAGGACTTTCAGCGCCGCCTGTCGATCACCACGATCTACGTAACCCACGACCAGGGCGAGGCGCTGACCATGTCGGACCGTATCGGCGTCATGGACCGGGCCCGCATCGTCCAAATCGGCAGTCCGACCCAGATCTACGAAGAGCCCTCCAGCCTGTTCGTCACCACCTTCATTGGCGAATCCAACGTGCTCGACGTGACCGTCACGGCCGTCGACGGGGCGACGGCGACAGTCGATCTCGATGGCCGCACGGCATCGGCGCGCATCGCGGCGCCCGTGTCGGCGGGGCAGGTCTCGAAGCTGGTGGTGCGCCCGGAGAACATCCTGCTGGGGGCGCCCGCGGCTGCCTCCAATGACAGCCGGTTCAAGCTGACCGTGGTCGACCGCATCTACCAGGGCGCGCTGGTGCGCTACCGGCTGACCACCGGCTGGCAGGAAATCGTCTGCGAAATGCAGAACCAGACGCAGAGCGAGAGTTTTGCCAGCGGAACCGAGATCGAGGCCGCATGGGACCCGACAAGGGCCACCCTCGTCGCCGACGACATCAACTGAATCAACTAAAGGGTAGAGCAAGTCATGCGCATAGGCATTGATGTCGGCGGCACCAATACGGATGCCGTCCTGATGGCCGGCTCGACGGTCAAGGCATCGTTCAAGACGCCGACGACGCCGGATGTGGAAAGCGGCGTGGTCAAGGTGCTGGAGACGGTTCTGGCCGCCGCCAAGGCCGATCCCGCCTCCATCGAGGCGGTGATGATCGGCACCACCCATTTCACCAATGCCGTGGTGGAACGCCGCCGTCTGCTGCAGGTTGCCGCGATCCGGCTCGGCCTGCCCGCGACGCGCTCGCTGCCGCCCTTGACCGACTGGCCTGAAGATCTCGCCGCCGTTCTCGGGCGGCACAGCTACATGGTCGGCGGCGGACATGAGTTCGACGGCAGGCTGATCGCCCCGCTCGACGAGAAGGCGCTGGTCGAAGCGGTCGCCGACATCAAGGCCAAGGGGCTGAAGAGCGCGGCGATCACCTCGGTCTTCTCGCCGGTCAATTCCGAGATGGAGATGCGCGCGCAGGAAATCCTGCTCGACGCCATTCCCGACATCAACGTCACGGCCAGCCACGAGATCGGCCGCATCGGCTTTCTCGAGCGCGAGAATGCCGCGATCATGAACGCCAGCCTGGTCGCGCTGGCCGAACGGGTGGTCGCCTCCTTCCGCGCCGCCCTGAAGCGCTTGAACATCACCGCGCCGTTCTTCATCTCGCAGAACGACGGCACGCTGATGACGCCCGAATTCGTGGCGCGCTTCCCTGTGCTGACCTTCGCGTCGGGCCCGACCAACTCGATGCGTGGGGCGGCCCGCCTGGCCGGAGAGGGCGAGGCCATGGTGGTCGACATCGGCGGCACGACATCGGATGTCGGCATGCTGATGAACGGCTTTCCCCGCGAATCGGCCGTCTCCGTCGATATCGGCGGCGTGCGGACAAACTTCCGCATGCCGGACGTGCTGGCCATCGGGCTCGGCGGCGGCAGCATCGTGCGCGACGACGGCGCGCGCATCGGCCCCGATTCCGTCGGCTACGAGCTGACCGAGAAGGCACTGGTCTTCGGCGGCGACACGCTGACCACGACCGACATCGTGGTGGCCGCGGGCCTTGCCGATATCGGCGACCGCCAGCGCGTCGCTCATCTGCCGGCAACGCTGGTCGAGACCGCGCTGGCCCGTATCCATACCATGGTCGACGAGGCCGTCGACCGCATGAAGACCAGCGCCGAGCCGATGCCGGTGATCCTGGTCGGCGGCGGATCGGTCCTCATCCACCGCGATCTTCCGTCGGCCTCGAAGCTGATCCGTCCCGACCACGCTTCGGTCGCCAACGCGATCGGCGCGGCCATCGCCCAGGTCGGCGGCGAGGTCGACCGGGTCTATTCGCTCGAGGGCAAGAGCCGCGACGCGGTGCTCGCCTCCGCCAAGTCCGAAGCGATCGCGCGCGCGATGGAGGCGGGCGCGGCCAAGGATACCGTGAAGATCATCGACATCGAGGAAGTGCCGCTGGCCTATCTGCCCGGCAGCGCCTCCCGCATCCGGGTCAAGGCGGTAGGCGACCTGATCGTCGCCTGAGCCCCGCCCGAAAAGCCCCTTAGATCGGAAACATCGAAAATGAGAAAACTCGACAAGCAGGACCTGATGGATCTCAGCGTCGGCGCGGCCTTCCTGGGCACCGGCGGCGGGGGCGATCCCTATATCGGCCGGCTGATGGTGCAGAAATGCATGGCCGACGGACAGGAGGTGATCATCCTCGATCCCGAGGAGGTCGAGGATGACTGGCTGGTCATCCCGACCGCGATGATGGGCGCGCCCACCGTCCTGGTCGAGAAGCTGCCGAGCGGCGACGAGGCGGTCCATTCGCTGCAGCAGCTGGAGAAGTATCTCGGCCGCAAGGCGCAGGCCACCATGCCGATCGAGGTGGGCGGCATCAATTCGACCATTCCGCTGGTGGTCGGCGCGCGCCTTGGCCTGCCGATCGTCGACGCCGACGGCATGGGCCGGGCCTTCCCCGAACTCCAGATGGAGACGTTCGGAGTCTACGGCATTTCGGGCACGCCGCTGGTGGTCAGCAACGAATATGGCGACACCGCGCTGATCACCGCGCGCGACAACAAGGTGATGGAGTGGTACGCGCGCGGCATCACCATCCGCATGGGCGGCTGCTCCTACATCGCCGAGTATTCAATGTCGGGGGCCGACGTGAAGCGCACCTCCGTGCGCAACACGCTGACGCTGGCGATCCAGATCGGGCGCGAATTGCGCATGGCCAAGGCCGAGCATCGCAACCCGTTCCAGGCGCTTCTCGAGCTGTTGCCCCAGACCCACTACTCCTATGGCCGCATCATCTTCGCCGGAAAGATCGCCGACATGCAGCGCGAGACCCGCGACGGCTTCTCGATGGGCCGGGCGCGCATCGAGGGCCTGAACGAATGGTCCGGCGCGATGGAGATCGACATCCAGAACGAGAACCTGATCGCCCGCGTCAATGGCGAGGTCCGTGCCATCGTGCCGGACCTGATCTGCATCATGGATTCCGAAACGGCCGAGCCGATCACCACGGAACAGTTGCGCTATGGCCAGCGCGTCACCGTGATGGCCGTGGCGGTGCCGCAGATCATGCGCACGCCCGAGGCGCTCGAAATCTTCGGTCCCAAGGGTTTCGGCCTCAAGGAACCGTTCACCCCGATCGAGACGCTCGCGGCGGCGGAGTGAGGAAATGAACGCGCCGAGCTCGCCGCTGCGCCGCTTCACGCTGTTTTCGCGGATGGGTGCTGAGCAGCGCCGCCTGCTCGCCAACTTCCTCTATGACTGGCGCCGCTTTGCCCGCCACAGTTTTGTTTTCGGGGCCAGACGCCGGAAGCATCGGGCCGCGATGCTGCACATTCTGGCGCATTCGCTCGAGCACGGCATGTCGCTGCCCGCCCCACGGCCCGGTTTCGGCCACGAGAAGGCGGCGTCGCTTCTGACCAAGGTCGAGAGCTATACAAGCGACTTCGAGGTCGATGCATCGGCGCGCGCGGCGATGAAGGCGCTGGACGCCTGGGTGGATTTCCATCGGCGGGCGGGGCTGGACATGTCGGGCTTTGCCGAGCGACTGGACCGCCTGGAAGAAAGCAGTTCCTTCCGCGCAAGCGACGTCGCTGGCGGGGTGGAACTGACGACGGCGGCCGAGATCGCGCAGGCCACGGATTTCGACTATCGCCGCTTCGTGCGGGCGCGCCACAGCGTACGCCAATACGCGGCCCGCCCGGTCGGGCCCGAGACGATCCGGGAAGCGGTGCGCGACGCACAGCAATGCCCCTCGGTCTGCAACCGCCAGACATGCCGTGTCTATGCCCTGACCGACCGCGAGGCGATCGCCGAGGTGCTGAGGCACCAGTCCGGCAATGCCGGCTTCGGCCAGGAAGTGGCGGTGCTTTTCATCATCGTGGCCGACATGCAGCAGCTGAACCTGATCGGGGAACGCTACCAGGGCTGGATCGACGGCGGCATCTTCGCCATGTCGCTGGCGCTGGCGCTGCACGCACGCGGTCTCGGCGCCTGCTGCCTGAACTGGAGCGTGGCGGCCGACACGGACCGGCGCATGCGCAGCCTTGTCGGCATTCCCGACAACGAACTCGTCATCACCTTGATGTCGGCGGGGTACCTCAAGGACGATTTCGCGGTACCCATCTCCCAACGCAAACCAGTCGAGGATATACTGCTCCTCGATCCGCCGCTGCACCGCGCCTAGAAGGCCTGCGCGGACGCAGCCGGATGGACGTCGCTCCCGAGGAGGTATGACCATCCACGATTGGCCAAGGCCCACGATACTCGATCTTCCGCTGCGCATCCGTGTGCGGCCGCCTGCCGCGCCTCCCAGGCTGTTGGAACGGCGACCGCTGCTGCGCCTGGTCGACCACGCCATGCGCCACGACATCGTCGAGATCATTGCGCCGGCGGGCTTTGGCAAGACATGCCTGCTGGCGGAACTGCATCGAAGGTCCCAAGCCGCGGGCTGGCTGAGCGCTCGGTCGCACTATGCCGGCCGTTCCGACTTCGCGCGTGAACTCGCCACCGCCATGGGCGCCGACCATGCCGCCATGTCCGATGCGCAGATCGAGGATCGCCTCGCCGACGCGATCCAGGCGCGCGACGCGCCGTGCCGGCTGTTTCTCGACGATGCCGACGGCATCATGGCAGCGGGGCTGGATGACGTTCTGGCGCGTCTTGCCAACAGCGTTGAGGGCAAGCTCCATCTGGTGGTAGCGACGCGCCGCAGGCCCCATTCGCATGCGCTGACGTCGCTCATGCTGCGCGACGGGCTGGTACAGATTGCCTGGCAAAAGCTAGTCATGAGCAACGAGGAGGCACGCCAGCTCCTGCCGGCGGCTACCGATCCGCAGATCGCCGAACAGATCATCGCCGTCTGTCGGGGATGGCCGGCCGCGCTGCAGCTTGCCACGCGCCTTCTGGCCGAACGCGATGCCGACCTGCACCGCCTGGCGCGTGACTTCATCAGCGGCGCTTCGGCCCAGGCCCAGGACCTGATCTCCTGGGCGGCGGCCGCATCGGGGGACACGCGCCTGGCCCGCATCATGGAGTATGCCGGCTATGTGGAGGCGATCCCGGGGGAGCTGATCGCGCCTGCCGCGACAGACGACATGCACCGCTCATTCGACGATCTGATGCCCCTGATCGAAGCCTCGTCGAAACAGCCCGGCTGGTACAATCCCCATCCATTGCTCGCCGCCGTCTGCGCACAGCTCTTCGCGCATTTGCCGGCCGAGGAGAGGGCGCGACGCAATGCCGTCATGGCGGACTGGTTCTCGCGTAACAACAATCTGGAGGAAGCGGTGCACCATGCCGTCGAAACCGGCGACTTCCATCTGGCGGAAGGCTCGATCCGCGAGGCCGGGGGCGTGCGCATCTTCCTCAAGTCAGGCTTTCCAACCCTTTACCGGCTCATCTCGCATCTGCCGCCGCGCGTCATCCTGGAATCGGCCAATCTCCAGCTCTGCAAGGCGGTGGTTTTCGCCAAGAGCGGCAATCTGGAATCGGCGCGCGAGATGGTGGAGGACGTCAAGCGTTCGGTGGAGGAGGGCAACCTGATCGATGCGCTTGCCGAGGATGTGGCGCAGATCGACAGCCTGATCTCCATCTACGAGGACAGGATCGACAGTAACGAGCATATAAGGGCGCTGGAACGCGAGACACGAAACCTGTCGCCGCGCGAGATGTGGCGGGTCGCCTGGGCGGCCAACCATCTGTGCATCGCCTACACGGTGCGCGGGCGCTACGACGACGCCGAGTCGGAAGCCCAGAAGGCACTGGCGTGCTATGGCGACGAGAACATGCGCTATGCGCAGGTCTTTATCCTCGTTCACCTGTCCCTGATTTCCGCCAGCCGCGGCAATCCGATTGCCGCACAGGAGTGGGGCGGCGAAGCCGAGCTGCTGCTCGAACGCGGCCAGCGCGCCGATCAGCACCTGCAGGCCATCGTCGCCGTGCCGCTGGCCGAGGCCGCCTATGCGCGGGGCGATTTCGAGCGCGCCGTGCACCTGATCGATCCGGCCATCCCGCTGCTTGAGGCCGGCGAGGCCTGGGTCGATCTCCTGGCGCGCGCCTACCACACACGCATGCGCGTCGCGGTCGCGCGCCAAGAGACGCAATTGGCGCTGAGCTTGCTCGACAGCGCCGAACAGGTCGCGCATCGCCGCAATCTTCCGCGGCTCAGGACATTGGTGGGCCTCATGCGGCTCGAAGTGATGAGCCGGGGCGGGCTGGTCGAGGCTGCCGATGAAATAGCCGGCTCCATCCCCTGGCTGAACCTGCGCGATCTGGCCCAGCCGGGGGCCATCCCGGTCTCGGAGGCCCGCATCACCTGGCGCGAGCAGCTCATGGCACTGCACATGCTGGCGCGCGTTCACTGGCAGCGCGGCGAACAGCAGCTCGCGATCTCAGCCCTCGACGCGTTGGAACAGGCGGCAAAGGCGATTGGAAATGCCATGGAGATCGCGCGGGCGCGGGCCCTGCGATGCTGTTATCTGTGGTCCATCCAGGAGTATCAGGAGGCGCGCGAGAACCTGCAGCTTGCGGTCGCCGTGGCCGCGCCGCGCGATCTGATCTGCATGTTCCTCGAGGACAAATACCTCATGGGCATGACTTTTCGCGGAATCCTGCGGCGCTTCGGCGCCTCTTCTTTCAGCCACGCGACCGTGGAGTTCACCAGCCGCGTGCTGGGTACGGCATCCCACCAGGGAAGCCGCCTGCAGTCGTCCGCCTCCGGACGCCGCATCGAGGTGCTGCTCACCGATCACGAGCAGGAAGTGCTCGAACATCTGGCGCGTGGCCTGTCGAACAAGCAGATCGCGCTGCGCATCGAGAAGACCGAGGCTACCGTCAAATACCACCTGCGCCGCATCTATTCGAAGCTGGGCGTCCGCAGTCGTGCCATGGCGCTGGTGACCGCGCGAAAAGCCCAGCTGCTGACGCAAGTGCCGCGCGACTGAATTGCCAAGCCAGCCGGTCGTTGGCTGGCGGACCGGTCCGGCTGCATCTTGCAAATCGTCCGCGGCAAACAGGCATGGCGCTAGCCGATCATGTCGAGGAAGGAAGCCAGTTCGCGCGCTGCGGCCGAGCCGGCGCGGTTGGCGCCTATCGTGGACGCGGACGGGCCGTAGCCGACCAAGTGAATGCGGGGATCCCTTGCCACCTGCGTCGCCAGGCGGCCAGTCATGACGATCCCGCCGCTCCCCTCCCGCAACTGCAGCGGCGCCAGATGATCCAGCGAACTGCGGAAGCCGGTGCACCACAAAATGACGTCGGCTTCGATCTCGCTGCCATCGGCCCATCGGACGCCTTGCTCCGTGATCGTCTCGAACATCGGTTTCCTGTCGAGAACGCCGCGCTGGCGCATTGCTTCGATGGCGGGGGTGACCGGGAGACCCGTAACCGAGACGACCGAGGCGGGAGGCAGGCCCTGGCGCACGCGTTCCTCGACCCGCGCGACGGCTTGCCGTCCGTCGTCGGCCGTAAACGATCCTTCCCGAAAATGGGGCTCTCGACGGGTGACCCAAATGGTGGAGGTGACCTGCGAGATTTCGTCGAGCAGGTTCAGGGCGGAGATGCCGGCGCCCACGACGATCACGTGTTTGCCTGCGAATTCTTCGGCGGCGTGATAGTCCCGGGTGTGGAGCTGCCTGCCCTTGAAGAGGTCGCGGCCGGGATAGTCGGGGATGTAGGGCGTTTCCCAGGTGCCGGTCGCGTTGATGATGCCGCGGGCGGAAAACAGACCCGCATCCGTCTCGACCCGCAGCCGGTCGCCCCGGTCGCAGACAACCTTGACATCGACCGGGCGGTGAACGGGCAGTTCGAAGGTCTTTTTATAGGCCTCGAAGTATCGCGGGACGGCGGTCGAGGCCGGCACCCTGCCGCTGGCATCGACATCCACCACGTCCTCGAGCTTCAGGCCCGGCAGATCATGGACGCGGTTGGTGGCGGCCAGCGTCAGCGAGGGCCAGCGGAACTGCCACGCGCCACCCGCGGCCTTCGCCGCGTCAAAGATGACAAAATCCTTGTTCGGCTCAAGGCCGAGGCGACGCAGATGATAGGCGGAAGAGAGGCCCGCCTGTCCGGCGCCGATGACCACGATGCCGACCTTGATCGCCGTCCGTGCACGACGGGTGAAGTCCATCGATGAGCCTCGTCTTCCGTGATGGGCCTGATTGCCACAGCGAGCGCCGCGTCATCCGCGCGAGATGGCGCTGATGGTCGACGCCGCTCCCGACGTGGTCTTCGAGCCGCGCACCACATCCTCCCACTCCGGATGCCGGGCGATCTGCGCCTTTGCGAAAGGGCAGAGCGGAATGATGGTGACACCGTCAAGCCTTGCATCCTCGATCGCCTGCTGCACCAGGCGTTCGCCGACCTTGCGGCCCCGCAGGGCGGCGGGAACTTCCGTGTGGTCGATGATGATCTGGCGCGTGCCGGCCCGGCTGTAGGTCATCTCGGCTTCGACGCCATCGACGACCAGCCGGTAGCGCCCCTTGGAGGGGCCATCTTCGCGCTCGACCGTGCCGTCGGCGGCCAAAAGTCCATTTTTCGCCAATTCGGCATCCGGCTTGCGCACGCGGCGCGGCTTTCCCTGCGCACATTCCAGCAGGTCGCGGTCCCATCCGCCCAAGTTGGCGGCAGCCTCGTAGGTCGAGACCAGGAATGCCATCAGGGCTTCGTCCGGATCGGCGGCCGTCTGCACCGCTTCGTAGGGCAGCATGAACTCCGACAGGCCGTCATGCCAGAACGCGGCCTCCGGCTTCACGGACGCGGTCCGATAACCGTTCGGCGCCGGATAGGCGTAGGCGTAGAAGGCGGGGTAGTCGATGCCGTTGCCGCCTGGCCAGAAGCCCGCAGACGACACCTCGCGGTCATAGGCCTCCTGCGCCACGTCGTCGGGCAAGGCGGGGATGCCGGCCGGATGCAGCGGCGCGCGCCGGCCAGAGAAACGGGTGACCGCCAGATCGAGCGCGCCCCAGAAAAGGTGGACCGGGCTGGACTTGCCGAGGAAGGACGTGCGGAAGCGGTTGAAGACACTGTCGACGGTGATCAGCGCCTGGTGAAAGCGCTCGACGGCTTCGCGATCATAGGGCCGGTCGCGATCATCCTCGGCGAAGGGAACCGGGAACGGCACCTCGTTCGGTGTTCCGTTGAAGGTCGGGGTGCCGCCCAGGTTGGAGATCAGCTGCACGAAGCGGTCGTGGAACGTCGCGACGGTCATCGGCTCGAGGGGGAAGGACGACTTGCTGCCATTGCCGCAGGTGCCCACGACCTCGTGGTCCAGAAAATCGAACAGGATCTCGATGCCCGGGCCGTCGGGAATCGGCGAGGAAGCCAGGCCGCGCGGCGTGACATAGAAGGTCGCGTTCCACGAATGGTTCAGCCACGGCGAATGGGCCAGCCGGTACTTGCCGGCGATCTGCAGATAGAGGTGCAGGGCGGAACAGGTGTCGCGCCAGCCGAGGTAGTCGAGTTGGGGCCAGGTCTTGGTCATTCCGCTTTCTCCATCCATCATCTGTTTCAGGCGGGCGTCGCTCTCAGCGCCGGTCAATCGGGGAGGGGAATGTGTTCGTCCCGGTCATCGATCGGCAGATCGAAACGGCCCTTGCCCCAGTTGGCGGCGCGCCATTCGGCCTTGGCGAGTTCGATGCGCTCGCGCGACGAGGCGACGAAATTCCACCAGATGTAACGCGGTCCGCTGAACGTCGCGCCGCCGAGGATCATCAGCCGCGCGCCCCGCTCTCCCGCGGCCACCGTGATGCGGTCGCCCGGTCGAAACACCATCATCCGCGAGGCCTCGAATGCCTGTCCGGCAACCGAGATGGAGCCTTCGACGATGTAGATGCCGCGGTCTTCGTGATCGTCCGGCATCGGCAGCCGGCTACCCGGCTCGAGCTTCACATCGGCGTAGAATGTCTCGGAGAGCATCGTCGCGGGCGCGACCTTGCCATAGGCGTTGCCGAGAATGAGCCGAACCGAGACGCCGCGGTCCTCGATGACCGGCAAGGTCTGCTTGCCGTGATGCTCGAAGCTGGCGGCAACATCTTCATGGCTGTCCGGCAGGGCCAGCCATGTCTGGATCCCGAACAGGCTGTTCGGGCCTGTGCGGGCGGCTGCGGATGTGCGCTCGGAATGGGTGACGCCGCGCCCGGCGACCATCCAGTTCAGCGCGCCGGGTTCGATCACCTGATCGGCGCCGGTGCTGTCGCGATGGTGAAAGTCGCCGCGGTAGAGATAGGTGACCGTGCCGAGGCCGATATGGGGATGCGGACGGACATCGACGCCTTGCCCGGTCAGCAACTCGGCCGGGCCCGCCTGATCGAAGAAGATGAACGGGCCGACCATCTGCCGCTTCGGCGCCGGCAAGGCGCGCCGGACTTCAAAACCGCCGATGTCGCGGGCACGCGGGACGATGAGGGTTTCGATCGCATCCAAGCCGACCTCGTCGGGACAGCCTGGTTCGATTGCCGGGTTCCAACTCATTTGCGTCATCCTCATCTTCCAGCCCATTGACGGGCGGAGCCAGCCGAGATCGTGTTTTATCGAGCAGCGGTCACCTCAGCTAGACGCGCGACCCGCCCAGCTGTGTCGCCGAAAGTGGAACGTGCGAGAGATTGCCGCCGGTAGCGGGATCAGCGCTCGACACCCGAAAGATGCGGATCCGCCTGAAGGCACTCGATCAGCAGGTCGGTGAGGACGCGCACCTTTCGCGACGCGTGCTGACCCGGGGGGCGGACGACATAGGCACCCACCGATGGTGGAGGATAATTTGTCATGATCGGCACGAGCGCACCGGAAGCCACGTATGAATTTGTGAGGCAGTCGGGGAGCCAGGCGATGCCAAGGCCCGCCGCCGCGGCGGCTGCCAGAGCTGCGCCATTGTCGGCCTTGAAGCGCCCCTGCGGGCGGACGTTGACGATCCTGTCGCCATCCATGAATTGCCAGGTCTCGGTTTCCTGCATGAGTGCCTGGTGGGCGATGATCTCGTCGGGCACCTCGGGGGACCCGTGCGTTGCTATGTAGTCGGGGCTCGCGACGAGCTTTCCAAAAACGGCCCCGATCTGTCGTGCGACCAAGTTGGAGTCCTGAAGGAGTCCCACCCGGATCGCACAATCGAAACCTTCCGCGATGAGATCGACGAAGCGGTCATTGTAGGAAGCATGGATATTCAGCCTGGAGTGGCGCCGCGCCATTTCGACCAGGACGGGAGCGAAGTGGGTCGGGCCGAGAGTGAGCGGCATGGCAACACGCAGGCGGCCGCGAAGTTCGCCAGCCGGCAGAAGTGTTTCCCTGGCCGCGTCGATCTCGGTGCTTACGCGGGCGGCATGGTCGCGAAACGTGACCCCGGCCTCCGTGAGAGCCGCGCCGCGGGTCGTTCGTGCAACCAGCTGGACGCCAAGTTCCGCTTCAAGCCGGAAAAGGCGTCGACTGACGATTGATTTGGAGATGCCGAGCCGGCGCGCCGCGGCCGAGACACCCCCGGTATCGGCAATTTCGACGAAGGTCTGCAGGTCTTCGATGTCCATTGCAGCGTTCCCCGTTCGGCGATCCAGCATAGCGGCAAGCAAGTCTACCGCATCACAGTCAGGTATGCCTATTGCTGCATCGTGCACTGTCCATTCGGTCGGTGGTTTCGGCAAGCCCATTTGTTCGCGGGACGCCCGCTCGTCCGGGAGAGGCGAAAATTCGCAGCGTAAAGGTGCCCTGGCCAGCCCGCGCGTCATCGAGCCGTGGCGCATTGAACCTGCCCATGTATGATCGTCGCAAAGCTTCTGTCGATTGATCAATGCAAGGATTGCAACATGCCCAAAGGGTCCGACCTGTTTGTCGCCGCGCTGGAAAACGAGGGCGTCGACCGCATCTTCGGCGTCCCGGGAGAAGAAAACCTCGACCTGCTGGAGTCGCTGCGGACCTCGCGCATCAAGCTGATCCTGACACGCCACGAGCAGGCGGCGGCGTTCATGGCGGCGACCCATGGTCGGCTGACCGGCAGGCCGGGCGTCTGCCTCGCGACGCTCGGTCCCGGCGCGCTTAACTTTTCGACCGGCGCGGCCTTTGCCCATCTCGGCGCCATGCCGATGATCCTCATCACCGGTCAGAAGCCGGTGATGAGCGCCAAGCAGGCCCGCTTCCAGATCGTCGATATCGTCGCCTCGATGAAGCCGCTGACCAAGATGACACGCCAGATCGTCAGCGCGGCCGCCATCCCCTCGACGATCCGGGACGCCTTCCGTGTCGCGATGGACGAGCGGCCCGGGCCGGTGCATCTCGAACTGCCGGAGGATGTCGCGGGCGAGGAGGTGGAGAATGTCCCCGTCATTGCCCGCCACGCGCTGGAGCGCCCCGTTGCCCATGAAGCCGCGCTCGACAGGGTGGCGGAGACGATTCTCGCCGCCAAGCGTCCGCTGGTCATGATCGGCGCGGCCGGAAACCGTCCCTCGCTGGTCGAAAGGCTGTCGGCTTTCGTGGCCCGCACCCGGCTGCCCTTCTTCAACACGCAGATGGGCAAGGGCGCCGTCACCGGCGGCTCCAACCTCTATATGGGGACTGCGGCACTGTCGGAGGGCGACTATGTCCACGAGGCGGTTGAACGCGCCGACCTGATCATCGCCATCGGCCACGATACGATCGAGAAGCCGCCCTTCCTGATGGAGAGTGCGGGCGGGCCGAAGGTCATCCATGTGGGCTATCAGTCCGCCAGCGTCGAGCAGGTCTACCACCCGGACATCGAACTGATCGGTGACATCGGGGCGTCCGTCGAGGGTCTCGGCGCGCGGCTCGAGGGCAGACTGGCGGTGGATGAGGGCATGCTGGACCTGCGCCAGAAGATTCTCGCCCGCATCAACGACCGCGCCGAGGAAGACCGCTTCCCGCCCACCCCTCAGCGCATCGTCCACGATGTCCGCAAGGTCATGCCGGAGGACGGCATCGTCTGCCTTGACAACGGCATGTACAAGATCTGGTTCGCGCGCAACTACCGCACCCATGTCGCCAACACGCTGCTGCTCGACAATGCGCTGGCCACGATGGGCGCAGGCCTGCCTTCAGCCATGATGGCGGCGATGCTTCATCCGGACCGCCGCGTCATGGCGGTCTGCGGCGATGGCGGCTTCATGATGAACTCGCAGGAGATGGAAACGGCGGTGCGGCTCGGGCTGAACCTCGTGGTCGTCATCCTGAACGACAGCGCCTACGGCATGATCCGCTGGAAGCAGGCGGTGGACGGTTTTCCGGATTTCGGCATGAGTTTCGGCAATCCCGATTTCGTGCGTTACGCCGAAGCCTATGGCGCCAAGGGTTCCCGTGTGGGTGCGGTCGAGGATCTGGTGCCGACGCTGGAGGCCGCCTTTACCGGCGGCGGCGTCCATCTGGTCGACGTGCCGATCGACTATGCCGAGAACACCCGCGTGCTGGTCGACGAGTTGCGCAACCGGACACCCGACGTGGATTGCATGTGAGGGCACAGGAGAGCGGCACCGTGTATGTTCTGAATGTCGCGATTGCAGGTTTCGGGGGCGTCGGCCGCGCTGTCGCCCATCTCCTCCTGTCGCGGCGCGAGCGCTACCTGCGTCTCTACGGGACAGAAATTCGCCTCGTGGCGGTCTGCGGCTCTTCATCCGGCCTTGCCGATGCGCAGGGCCTCGAGCCCGAGCGGCTGGATGAACTCGAGCCTGGCCTTTCGGGGCCGGACTTCGTGATCGGAAGCGGCGCCACGGTGCTGATCGAGGCCGGCCCCAGCGACTACCGCACCGGCGGCCCTGGTCTTGCCTATCTCCGCCGCACTTTGGCCGAGGGCATCGATGCGATTGTCATCTCGAAGGGCGCGCTCGTCCACAGCGGCCCTGAACTGCGCGCCCTCGCCGAGGGCTCGGGGGCGATGCTGCGGATGAGCGGCGCGGCTGCCGCGGCGCTGCCGACGATCGACCTTGTCGAGCACAGCCTGCTCGGCTGTACGGTGCTTCAGGTCGAGGGCATCCTCAACGCCACCACCAACTATCTCCTCGACGCCATGACGGGGCGCGGCATCGACTTCGAGGAGGCATTGCGCGAAGCCCAGGCGGGCGGGTTCGCGGAAGCGGATCCGCGCAATGACACAGAGGCTGGGATACGGCGGCGAAACTGCTGATCCTCGCCAATTTCGGCCTGGGGCTCGATCTGGCACTGGGCGATCTCGACGTTACGGGCATTCAGCATGTGACGCGCGAGGATGTGTCGGCCTGGCAGCAAGACGGTCTCACGCCCAAGCTCGTCGGCAGTCTCGTTTTCGAAGATGGCACGGTGCGCGGGCAGGTCGGCGTCCGGACTTATGCCGCAGGCGATCCGCTGGCGCTGGTCTCGGGCAAGAACAAGGCCATCCGCATCACAAGCGAGGAGATGGGCGAGACGGTCTCGATCGGCTCCGGCCCGGAACCGCTGGCGACCGCCGCGGCGGCCCTGAAGGATCTGGAGCATGTCCTGATCGCGCGTTTGGCCGATAGATCCGGCACGTAGAGTCATCGGATCGCGAAGGTGCAGCGTGCCGGAAAGCTGGATCAGGTAAAAATGCAGACGACTGTTGGAAGACCGCGAGGCCGACGGAGCGTCGGCCTCGCGGAGCTTCTAGCGCCGGGGAGCCGGCTTGTAGCCGACTGTGGCACGGTCGACCGACTGCTCGGTCTTGTCCACCGCACGGTCGGCGGCCTGCTTCGCTTTGGTGCCGGCGGCTTTGGCGACGTCCGACACTTTCGAGGCCAGCGGCTTGCCGCCGGGCGTCAGGCCCTGGCGGTCGGCCTCGTCGCGCGCCGCGGCGTAGACGTCGCCGGCGACGCCCTTGGCCTTCTCGACGCCATCCGAAAGCGCGGATTCGGCGTCCTTGCGGAGATGGCGGCTGGCTTCTCCGAGGTTTTCCTGCTCGGTCCGGGTGACCGGAACCATCGCCCCGATGGCCGCGCCGACGGCGAGGCCCAAGGCGCCGATGACCAGCGGCTCGCGTTCCAGCGCGTCGAGGAAGGACGACTTGATACGCCCGCCCATTTCGGCGCCTGCATGCGAGGCATGCGACATCTGCTCGCTCGCGCTGTCTCGCAGATCATGCATGGAGCGGTTGGCAGCATCCGCTGCCGAACCGACGGCGTCGCCTGCGGTGTGGGCGGCAGAACTGACGGCCCCGCCGACACTACCCGCGGCCGAGGCAGCAGACTTCTTCATGCTTGCCGCGCTCTCGCCGATGCCGCCGCCGGAGGTGCCGGAAGCGCCGGAGGTCGATTCGGTGTTGGGGCGGTCAGCGTGGAAACCCGACGAGAAGGCCGCGGAACCTCCCGGCTGTGCCGGGGTCGGCGCAACGCGGCCGGTCGGCTGGCGTGATGGCGAGGCCGCCGGCACGTGGCCGTTGGAACTGGAGCCGGTGTGGTGCGTGCCGGAGCCCATCATCAGCCACGCCAGACCGCTGCCCACAAGGGCAAGTGCCAGCGGGTTGTCGCGAACCTGATCCTTCAGGTTGACGAACAGCTTGTTCACGTCACCGTCCTTCAGATAGCCGGTGACTTCGTCCATCATCTGACCCGGAGACATCTTGGATTTCAGCTGATCGGTCGTGTCGGAAATGTCGGCACGGGTGCGCTCGGCGTCGCGTTCCAGCGCGGAGGTGGATTGTTCGCTCATTGAACCTGCTCCTTGGCGAGATGGGCATCCTTGCGCAGCTGATCGGCGGTGCGCGAAGGGGCCAGTTCAGAAGGTGACATCATGGTGGTGCCGCGCTTGACGAGAAGGCCACCAATGACGGCGATGACGATGCCGACCAGAAGCGAGGCCCAGCCGACGCCGAGACCCAGCTCGGCCAGGCCGACGACCAGGGCTTGCAGCAGGATCAGCAGCGCGCCCAAAAGGAGGACGGCTCCGGCCATGACTTCCATGGCGCCGGTGCCAGCCCGGTTTGCGCTTTCGCGCAATTCGCTGCGCAGCAGGCTGCTTTCCGTGCGGACCAGCGACGAGAGCTGCTGGATGAGGTCGGAGAGCAGTTCGGGGATCGAACGGTTGTCCTTTTCGGGTGTCATCGCGGGGAACCTCCCTGCTGGGCTGCTGGGGTGGCGGCCGGGGGCTGCTGGGGACGCATGGACGGCTGCGAAACGGCACCGCCGCCTGCTGGCTTGCGCTCATCCGTCGACGCGTCACCGGAGGACATGCCGGCGGTTGCAAAACGGCTCAGCGCGAAGCCGGCGAGCAGCGATCCGGCGAGGAAGCCCATGGGGTTGTCGCGGCCGAACTGGCGCACCGTGTCCATCAACTCGCCGGTCGATTTGCCATGCAGCGAACGCGAGAGGGATTCGAGCCCGGTGGCCGCGTGGCTGACCATTTCGGCAGCCGGGCCGGAATGGTTTTCGCGCAACTCATCACGCGCTGCAGTCAGGGCGTCGGCAAAAACGTCCAGATGTGTCGCCGTTGCTTCCTTGACCTTGTCGGCCTGACCTTCGGCGAACTGGCGTGTTTCCTTGCCGATCGCCGAAGCTTCCCTGGTTACTGCGTCCGCAGCCTGGGATGCCGCGGCAGAGGCGGAACCGGTTTCGGCCCGCATGCGATCCTTGGCTTTATCGACATCGCCCGATGGCGACGACGAGGGGGAAGCGGGTCGGCCGCTCGCCGGGTTGTTGGTGTTCATCTGTTGTCTCCCTGTGACTTGCCGAAGAACGAAACTATCGAGAGCATCATCGTGATCAGTCCTAAGAGGCCGAGGGGACCGGTAGGCTGCGTTCGTCGGCGCTTGGTTACCGCCTAACCTCCTCAAGGCGCGAACGTTCCGAGAATTATCGGATGGCCAGTATCAGATGCCGAGGCGGCGAACTGGTCCTGGGGGCGATGGGGTGGCGAGGCGGACAGGGGAGAGAGGCCCGCCAGGCAGGAGCGGGGACATGCGCGCGCAACCGACATCGCATGACAATGTCGGGCGGGCCCGGGGGACGAGAAAGCGGTTGTCAGCTCGACAAATTGGTCGGCTTGACGGAGTCCTTTTTCTTGCGCCGGACGACCACCTTGCGTTCGACCGTATCCGTTGCCGAAGGCTGCCTGGCCTCGACCTGATCCGGCGGTGGCTGCTCCGGCTCGGCCCGGTCTGGGGCTTTAGCCTCGTCCGTGCTCGCGCCCTCGGCGTCGACCAGGCGCTCGGCCTCGGCCCAGTGCTCGGCTTCCTGTCCCTCGGGTCGGCCGGCCTGCTCCCAGAGCTCATAGGCCTTGGCGCGAATGTTGTCGTCTCGCTCAGTCATCGCGGGGCTCCCGTTGCTATATGCCATTCAAACCAGCGAGTTGTGCCTTTTGTTTCAGGTCACTTTTGCAGGGAAAAGAGGATCGAATGCGGGCCGAGCGTGCCGCCTTCCATCGCATCCCGATGTTCGGCCGGGTCGGCAAGGATCGCCGTGCCGTCGGCTGCCGGGGCTTTACGTTCCTGCTCGGAAAAATTGGTGCGAAGGCACAGGGTGGCGTCGCCGAACGTCCAGTCGACCGCGATCACGCCGTCTTCGGCCATGCGCAGATGACCCGATTGCGGTCCTGCGGTGCCCAGCAGGGGGACTATGTGCCGGTGCCGCAGGGCAAGCAGGGCGCGCATGCGGTCGAGATGTGCTTTGCCTGTCGGCCTGTCAGCGGCGCTCCAGTCCGGACGGCTCCTCTCGAAGGTCGAAGGCTCGTTGGGATCCGGAATTTCATCCATCTGCCCGGCAAAGCCCGCAAAGCCGGCGAATTCGCGCCGCCGTCCTTCGCGCACCGCCTGGGCCAGATCGCCGTGGAAATCGGTGAAGAACAGGAAGGGCTGCTGGTCGCCATGCTCCTCGCCCATGAATAGCATGGGAATCTGCGGCGACAGCACCAGCATCGCGGTCATCAGTTCGAGCACGCGCGGGTCGGCCAGCTTCGTCAGACGTTCGCCCAGCGCCCGGTTGCCGGTCTGGTCGTGGTTCTGGAGGAAGTTGATGAAGGCGGTGGGCGGCAGATGCCCGGAAGGCATGCCACGCGGCTTGCCGGAGTGTGCCGAGGGTTGGCCCTGATAGGCAAAGCCCTCCGCCAGCGCGCGCCCCAGCTTCGTCCAGACATCGTCGGCGAAGTCGGCGTAGTAGCCCTCCGTCTCGCCGGTCGCGATGACATGCAGGACATTGTGCACGTCATCGTTCCATTCGGCCGTGTGCAGCGGGACATCGCCATTGTCACCGCGCTCGTGGAGAGCCGTGATGTTGCGGTTGTCCTCGGTCGTCAGGTGAATGTGGCGGCCGGGGAACTCAGCGCGGATAATCTGCGCGATCTCGACCATCAGTTCCGGGTTGGAGGCCTTGTCGACGACATTATCGATGGCGTCGAAGCGCAGCCCGTCGAGCTGGTATTCCTCCAGCCAGTAGAGTGCGTTTTCGATGAAGTAGCGCCGCACGGGATCGCGTTCATACGCAATCGCGGGACCCCAAGGGGTGTGCCGCTCGGGATCGAAGAAGTCGGGAGCGTAGGCGTGGAGGTAATTTCCATCGGGGCCGAAATGGTTATAGACGACGTCGAGCAGCACCATCAGGCCGTGGTCGTGGGCGGCGTCGATGAATGCCTTCATTTCGTCCGGCGTTCCATAGGCCGGGTGAGGGGCGTAGAGCAGCACACCGTCATAACCCCAGCCGCGGTTGCCGGAGAACTGCGCCACCGGCATGAGTTCGATGGCGGTGATGCCGAGCTCGGCGAGATAGGGCAGGCGTTGCCGGGCGGCCTCGAAGGTGCCTTGCTCCGTGAAGGTCCCCAGATGCAGCTCGTAGATGACCGCCTCTTCCCAGGGACGGCCGGTCCAGGCCATGTTGCGCCATTCATAGGCGGTGGGGTCGACCACCAGCGAGGCGCCGTGAACGTCGCCCTCCTGACGGCGCGAGGCAGGGTCGGGCACCTTCAGTCCATCGGGGAGATGGAACTGATAGGCTGTACCCGGGGCCACGCCTTCGACCGTCAGCTCGAACCAGCCCGCGTCGTTGCCAAGCATCGGATGGTCCTTGCCGTCGATGGTGACGGCAAGCGTTTCCAGGCCCGGCGCCCACAGCCGGAAGCAGACGGCGTCCGGGCGGACGAACTCGGCGCCCCAGCTTCGGTGGTAGACGCGGCGGACACCGCTATCAGACGTCGCCATCGATGCTCTCCGCCACCATCAGGGTCCGCCCCGGGACGGTGACCCGGTCGGCGATTGCTTCGCCGCGGCCGGCATCGGCGAAGCCGCGGGCGGTGTCGATCAAAAGGCGCCAGGGGCCGAAATGAGGGTCGGGCAGGGTGAATTCCACCTCGTCTTCCTGGGCATTCAGAATCATGAAGGCGCAGGCATCGGGTCCGCCCAGCATCATGACGACGGATCGCCACTGCGGATCGTCCCAATTGTCCTGTTCCATGCCGTGACCGTCGGGCCGCAGCCAGGAGACATCATCGAGACCGTTGCCGACGGGGATGCCGTGGGCAAATCGCTGCTGCCTGAAGAGCGGCCTCGTGCGTCTGATCTGGATGACGGTGCGGGTGAACTCCCAGAAGGCGGCGTTGCGATCGGAATGGCCCTGCCAGGGCAACCAGTTGATCTCGTCGTCGTGGCAATAGCCATTGTTGTTGCCGCCCTGCGTACGGCCGACCTCATCGCCCATCAGCAGCATCGGCAGGCCCTGCGAGAGGAGCGTGGTGGTCATCAGATTGCGGCGGGTGCGGTCCCTGATGTCGAGGATGCCCTCGTCGTCGGTCTCACCCTCGGCGCCCCAATTGTAGCTGACATTGTGGTCGTGTCCGTCGCGGTTGTCCTCGCCATTGGATTCATTGTGCTTGTCGTTGTAGCTGACCACATCCATCAGCGTGAAACCGTCATGGGCGGTGACGAAGTTCACGCTGGCCCACGGGCGACGGCCGCGCTTGTCGAAGCGTGCGGCATTGCCGAGCAGCTTTCCGGCGATGACCGGCGTGCAGCCTTCGTCGCCTTTCCAGAAGCCGCGCACCGTGTCGCGGTAGCGGTCGTTCCATTCCGCCCAGCCGGGCGGAAAGTTGCCGAGCTGGTAGCCGTCGGGGCCAGTGTCCCAGGGCTCGGCGATGAGTTTTACGCGCGAGAGTACGGGATCCTGGCGCACCGCGTCGAGGAAGACGGCGTTGTGGTCGAAGGTGTCGCGGTCGCGGCCGAGCGAAGAGGCCAGGTCGAACCGAAAACCGTCGACATGGCATTCCTGGACCCAGTAGCGAAGCGAATCCATGACCATCTGAAGGACACGCTGGTTGCGCAGATTGATCGTGTTGCCGCAGCCGGTGGTGTCGAAATAGTAGCGCGGATCGTCGCCCAGAATGTAGTAGCTGGCATTGTCGATGCCGCGGAAGGACAGGGTCGGCCCCATCTCGCTGCCCTCGGCGGTGTGGTTGTAGACCACGTCGAGGATGACCTCGATGCCGGCTTCGTGCAGGCGGCGTACCATCAGCTTGAATTCATGGATGCCGGCGCCGGGCGACACGTAGCGCATGGCAGGGGCGAAGAAGCCGATGGTGTTGTAGCCCCAGAAATTGGTCAGCCCGCGTTCGATCAGATGGCGGTCGTCGAAAAAGGCCTGCACGGGGAGCAGTTCGATCGAGGTGACGCCGAGCTTGACCAGGTGGTCGATGACGCGCGGATCGGCGAGACCTGCAAAGGTGCCGCGAAGCTGCTGGGGCAGATCCTCGTTGAGCGCGGTCATGCCCTTTACGTGGGCTTCGTAGATGATCGTTTCCGACCAGGGTCGATGCGGGGGACGATCGCTCCCCCATGTCACCGCGGGGTCCACCACGACGCATTTCGGCATCACGAATGCCGAGTTGCGCCGGTCGAAGGAGAGATCGGCGCGGTTGTGCCCGACGCGATAGCCAAAGACGGAATCGTGCCAGCTGATGTCGCCGCGCAGTTCCAGTGCGTAAGGGTCGAGCAGCAGCTTGTTGGGGTTGAAGCGATGGCCTGCCTCGGGCGCGTAGGGGCCGTAGACACGGTAGCCGTAGAGCTGTCCCGGGCGGATGTCCGGCAGATAGGCATGCCAGACTTCGTGGGTGTATTCCGGCAGTTCGACGCGCTCGACCTCGCGGCGCCCCGAAGGGTCGAACAGGCAGAGTTCCACCTTCGTGGCATGCGCGGAGAACAGCGCGAAATTGACTCCTGATCCGTCCCAATGGGCGCCGATCGGATGAGGCGAGCCCGGGAGAATGCGTCGTGTGCGTTGCATGTGGGTTCTAGGACTCCGGAGTGAGGAGAAGGACGCCGAGCGGGGGGAGGTCGAGCTCGATCGACTGCGAACGTCCGTGCCAGTGTACAGGTTGCGTCGGTATGTTTTCGCGACTGCCGATGCCGGAGCCGCCATAGTCGGGATCGTCGGAGTTGAGGATTGTTCGGTACTTGCCCTCCACGGGCGCACCGACCCGGTACCCGTGCTGGACCACCGGCGTGAAATTGCAGATCACCAGAACCGGTCTGGCGTCGCCGCGGCCGTTGCGCACGAAGGAGAAGACGCTGTTCTCGCTGTCACTGGATTCGATCCATTCGAAGCCCGCCGGATCGCAATCCAGCTCGTGCAGGGCCGGCACTTCGCGGTAGACGCGGTTGAGGTCCGCAATCAGGGTCTTCACGCCGGCATGCATGGAATCCTCGAGAAGGTGCCAGTCGAGCGATCGATCGTGGTTCCATTCACGCTCCTGTGCAAACTCGCAGCCCATGAACAAGAGCTTCTTGCCCGGATGGGCCCACATGAAGGTATAGTAGGCGCGCAGATTGGCGAATTGCTGCCATCTGTCGCCCGGCATCTTGGCAATCAGAGACCCTTTTCCGTGCACCACCTCGTCATGGGAAAGCGGCAGCACGAAGTTCTCGGAATAGGCATAGACCATGCCGAAGGTCATCTGGTGATGATGATGGCGGCGGTGGATCGGGTCGCGGCTCATATATTCGAGCGTGTCGTGCATCCAGCCCATGTTCCACTTGAACTGAAAGCCGAGGCCGCCGTCCTGGACCGGGCGGCTGACGCCCGGAAAGGCCGTGGACTCCTCCGCGATGGTCATCGCGCCGGGATGGCGTTCGGCGATCCGGCTGTTGGTCTGGCGCAGGAAGTCGCGAGCGTCGAGGTTGATGTTGCCGCCCTCGCGGTTCGGGATCCATTCGCCCGGCTGGCGGCTGTAATCGAGATAGAGCATGGAGGCGACGGCATCGACGCGCAGTCCGTCGATGTGAAACTGGTCGATCCAGTAGAGCGCGCTTGCCTGCAGGAAGTTCGCGACTTCGCGGCGGCCGAAATTGTAGATGAGGGTGTTCCAGTCCTGGTGGAAGCCCAGGCGCGGGTCTTCATGCTCATAGAGCGCCGTGCCGTCGAAGCGGGCAAGGCCATGCGCGTCCGATGGGAAATGCGCCGGCACCCAGTCGACGAGCACGCCGATGCCTGCCTCATGCAGACGGTCGACGAATTCTGCAAAGGCCTCCGGCGGACCGAAGCGGCGCGTCGGCGCAAACAGGCCGATGGGCTGATAGCCCCAGGAACCGGAGAATGGGTGTTCGGTGACCGGCAGCAGCTCGACGTGGGTGAAGCCCGTCTCCTTGATGTAGGGGATGAGGTGATCGGCGATCGACGCGTAATCGAGCATCTCGCCATCGCCGGTGCGGCGCCAGCTGCCCAGATGCAGCTCGTAGATGGAGATCGGGGCATCGATGCCGTGCAGGTCGGCCCGTCGCGACAGCCATGCGTCGTCACCCCAGTGATGCTGCGGCTGGCCGGAGACGATGGACGCCGTGGCGGGCGGATTTTCGTGCGACTGCGAGACCGGGTCCGCCTTGAGCGGCAGGACCTCGCCATGGACGCCGACGATCTCGTATTTGTAGACCTCGCCAGCCGCCAGGCCGGGTATGAAGAGTTCCCACACGCCGCTGCCGTGGCGCTTGCGCATCGGGTGCCGGCGGCCATCCCAGGCGTTGAATTCGCCTACCACGCTGACTCGGCGGGCATTGGGCGCCCACACGGCGAAGGCGACGCCCTCCACCCCCTGATGCGTCATGGGATGGGAGCCGAGCCTCCGATAGAGTTCCAGATGCTGGCCCTCGGCGAGCAGATACTCGTCGAGATCGCCCAGCACCGGGTCAAAGGCGTAAGGGTCCTCGACGATCCAGCTCTCGCTGCCGGCGGTCAGGCGAAGCCGGTAGTCGAAGCGTTCCGTCACGCCCGGTATCACGCCCGAAAAGAAGCCTTCGGGATGAATCTTCTCCAGATCGACAAGCTCGGTATCGTCCGGCTTGCGGAGCACGGTGACGCGGGCCGCCGCGGGCATGAAGACGTTGAGCCGAAGCTGTTCACCTTCTGTGCCGTGCAGTCCCAGCACGCCGAACGGGTTCCCGTGGCGCCCCCGCAGGATCGCCAGGGCCTCCTCGGCGTGGGGATAGTCTTGCGGAAACGGATTCACGCCTCGTCCTCCCCGGTCAGCAGCGAGACCAGGCCCGTCAGGGGTATGTCGACCCAAGCGGGGCGGTTGGCGAGCTCATAGACGATCTCGTAGGACGCCTTCTGGATCAGGAAAAGGTCCAGAAGCGCGCGCTCGAAGGCTGCGTCGGCGGGGGCGGTCGAGCAACCCTCCATCGTCTCGCGATAGGCCTTCAAGAACTGCTCGATGGTCAGCCAGCGCCAGCGTGAGGCCCGCTCGGCTGCATGCTCTTCCTGGCCTGGCGGCATCTGCCCCTGGTGGCGCAGGGCGGCGGCCGCGAGATAGTCGATCGACCGCAGCATGCCGGCGACGTCGCGCAGCGGCGAGGTCTTGGCGCGGCGTTCCTCGATAGGACGCCCAGGTTCGCCTTCGAAATCGATGACGAAGATGTCCTGCTGGGCGACCAGCAGTTGCCCCAGATGATAGTCGCCGTGGATGCGCGAGCGTCCGCCGGAGGGCTTCATGTCGAGGCAGGCATCGATCTTCCTCATCAGCCTGTCACGCTCGGGCAAAAGCTTCTGGGCAAGCGCCGAGGCTTCGTCGTCGAGACCGGGCAGGGCTGACTCGAGGGCCGACAGCATTTCCTCGACATTGGCGCGGGCGCCGGCCGTCCACTCCTTGAGATCCGCCGCTGTAGTGTCTTCGGCGGCGAAGTCGGGATCGTCGGTAGGGGTGGCCAAAGCGCGGTGCATCTCGGCCGTGCGGCGGCCGATGATCTCACCCATGGTGAGCTCGTAGGCGAAGGACTTTTCCTCGTCAGCGTCGGTCGGCGCCTCGGCACCGATGAGGTCCGCATTCTCGAAGTCGCGCTGGAGCGCCGACAGAAGCGAGTCCCACAGGGCGCCCTGGTTGCGGACGAAGCCGAAGGCGACGGCGAGAACGGTCGTGTCGTCATCGCCGACATGCTCCACGGCACCGAGATAGGCCGGCATGTTCTGGAAACCGCCTTCATTGGTCAGGAAGCGGGCCATCTCGACTTCGGGCTGAACGCCGGAACGCAGCCTGCGGTAGACCTTCATGATGATGCTGTCGCCGAAGACGATCGACACGTTGCTCTGTTCGGCGGCGATCGCCTTGGGTTCGCCGACGTGCTCGAAGACAGATGCCTCGGCATTGCGCCGGTAGACGATGCGTCCGTCAGGCACCTCGGTCTCGACCTCATCGGCAATGCCGGCCAAAAGCATCCGGGCAAAATCCTGATCCTGCGTGGCGTCGACCAGAGCGCCGACGCGCGGTCCGCGCCGGAGCTTGGCAAGCGTGTAGGAGAGGGTGGGAGAGCCGAAGGCGATGTTTTCCTCACCCCATTTCGCCGAGAGCGGCAGGAAGTAGCTCTGCTGTTCGTCGCCGAAATCCACATCGCAGGCAGCCATCATGTGCTGGCCGTCGGCCAGTTCGCCCATTGGCCGCAGTTTTGCGCTGCGGATCGTCTTGTCCTTGCCGGCAAACCATCTCTGGAAGGACAGGAATTTGGGCAGGCTGTCCTGCTCGAGCTGGCGGCCTTCGCGGCCATTGAGCGCGGTCGACAGTCGGCCGTCCCGGGCCGTCAGGGTAATGAATTCGGGCAGCACTTCCGGGAAATGCCGGTGCCAGCGCGGGGCTTCCGTCTCGTCGGTGAGCAGGAACCAGTAGAAGCCGTGCGCGGGCAGGGTGACCATATAGGGCAGGTCGCCGACCGGCGGGAAGGGCGAACGCCCCGTCAGTTCGAGCGGCACCATGCCCTTCCACTTCGACAGATCGAGCTCGACCGCCTGGGCCGAGCGCGACAGGTTCGCCACGCAAAGGATGCGGTCGTCCTCGTGCTCGCGCACATAGGCGATGACCTTGCGGTTCTGCGGATAGAGCATGGTCATGGTGCCGCGGCCGAAGGCGTGGTGCTGCTTGCGCACCGAAATCAGCCGCCGCATCCAGTTGAGGAGCGATGAGGGATCGGTGTCCTGGCTTTCGGCGTTGACGGCCTGGTAGCCGTAGATCGGATCGAGGATGACCGGCAGATAGAGCTGCTGCGGCTTGGCGCGCGAGAAACCGGCGTTGAGGTCGGGGGACCACTGCATCGGCGTGCGCACGCCGTCGCGGTCGCCGAGATAGTAGTTGTCGCCCATGCCGAGTTCGTCGCCGTAATAGACAATGGGCGTTCCGGGCATCGACATCAAAAGCGAGTTCATCAGTTCGATCTTGCGGCGGTCGTTCTGCATCAGGGGCGCCAGGCGGCGGCGGATGCCGAGATTGATGCGGGCGCGGGAATCCTCGGCATAGGTGCGCCAGAGATAGTCGCGCTCCGTGTCGGTCACCATTTCGAGGGTCAGCTCGTCATGGTTTCGGAGGAAAATCCCCCACTGGCAGTTCTCGGGGATGTCCGGGGTCTGGCGGATGATGTCGGTGATGGGATGCCGGTCTTCCTGGGCCAGCGCCATGTACATGCGCGGCATCAGCGGGAAGTGGAAGCCCATATGGCATTCGTCGCCCTCGCCGAAATAGGGGCGCGTGTCCTCGGGCCACTGATTGGCCTCGGCCAGCAGCATACGATCGTCATAGTGCTTGTCGAGATCGGTGCGGATCTGCTTCAGGATCTCGTGTGTCTCGGGCAGGTTCTCGTTGTTGGTCCCCTCGCGCTCGACAAGATAGGGAATGGCGTCGAGCCGCAGCCCGTCGACGCCCATGCCCAGCCAGTGGTGCATGACCTTGAGCACTTCCTTCAGGACCTGGGGATTGTCGAAATTCAGGTCCGGCTGGTGAGAATAGAAGCGATGCCAGAAGAACTCCTCGGCCACCGGGTCCCATGTCCAATTGGAGGTCTCGGTGTCGAGGAAGATGATGCGGGTCTCGGGGAACTTGGTGTCGGTCTTGCTCCAGACATAGTAGTCGCGCGCTGCCGAGCCCGGCTTGGCGGCGCGGGCGCGCTGGAACCAGGGGTGCTGGTCGGAGGTGTGGTTGATGACCAGTTCGGTGATGACCCGCAGGCCACGCCGATGCGCTTCGGCCACGAAGGCACGAAAGTCCTTCATCGAGCCGTAGGACGGATTGATGGCCTTGAAATCCGCGATGTCGTAGCCGTCGTCGCGCAACGGCGAGGGGTAGAAGGGCAGCAGCCAGATGGCCGTCACACCCAGCTCCTGGATGTAGTCGAGCCGCTTCATCAGGCCGGCGAAATCGCCCACGCCGTCATTGTTGGCGTCCTGGAACGCCTTGACGTGCAGCTGGTAGATGATCGCGTCCTTGTACCAGTCGAGCTGGTTGCGGTCGATAACGCCGTCGGTGTTCTGGGCGTGGTGTTTCATCGTGGTGCTCCCGGAGGAATGAGACGCCAGATCGCGTAGGGCTGATCCTGTGGCTCCAACGTGAGCGACTGAAGCTTGCCGTGCCATGTGAAGCGGTTGCCGTGGATCAGATCCTCGACCTCGATCGAGGCGTCGTCGGGCAGACCGAACTCCCACAGCGGCACTTCAAACTGGAAATCCTGCGAATGGTGTGGGTCAAGAAGAACGTGGAAGAGCAGATAATCCTGCGCGGCAGGATCGCTCTTGGCGTAGTAGAGGACCTTGTCGTTGGAGGCGTTGTGGAACTTCAGCGAAGAAGACGCCTTCATGGCCGGACGGCTGCGGCGCAGGCCGTTGATCAGCCTTATGTCGTCCTGGATGTTACCAGGCGCATCCATATCCCAGTGGCGCAGCTGGTACTTTTCGGAGTTGAGATATTCCTCCTTGCCGGGGACAGGCGCGGCATCGCAAATCTCGTAGCCGTTGTAGATGCCGTAGCTGCCGCCGAGCGTGGCGGCGAGCGCCAGGCGGATGCGGAAGCCGGGCCGGCCGCTGCCCTGAAGGAAGAACGGATTGATGTCGGGCGTATTGGGGAAGAAGTTCGGCCGCATGTAGTGGCGGCACTGTTCCTGGGTCAGCTCGGTCAGGTACTCGATGAGTTCCTGCTTCTCGTTGCGCCAGGTGAAGTAGGTATAGGACTGGGTGAAGCCCACCTTCGCCAGACGTTTCATGACCTTCGGCCGGGTGAAGGCCTCGGACAGGAAGATGACCTCCGGGTGTTTTTCCCGGACCTCGGCGATCATCCACTCCCAAAACGGAAACGGCTTGGTGTGCGGATTGTCGACCCGGAAGACAGTGATGCCTTTGTCGACCCAGAACAGGACGATGTCGCGCAGCGCGTACCAGATTGATGGCAGCGCGTCGCGGTAGAAGTGGACGTTGACGATGTCCTCGTATTTCTTCGGCGGGTTTTCGGCGCATTTGATGGTGCCGTCGGGCCGCCAGTCGAACCACTCGGGGTGTTCCTTGATCCACGGATGGTCCGGCGCGCACTGGATGGCGAAATCGAGCGCGATCTCCAGCCCGTGATCCCTCGCGGCGGCAACGAGCCGCGCGAAATCCTCGAAGCTGCCAAGTTCGGGGTGGATGGCGTCGTGGCCACCTTCTTCCGAACCGATCGCGTAGGGGCTGCCGACATCGTCCGGACCCGCGACGAGCGTGTTGTTGGGGCCCTTGCGGTGCAGCTTGCCGATCGGGTGGATCGGCGGGAAATAGAGGATGTCGAAACCGAGATCGCGCACATAAGGCAGGCGCTCGATCACATCGTCGAAGGTGCCGTGGCGATCAGCCGGCCCCTGCGAGCGCGGCAATATCTCGTACCAGGAACCATAGGCCGCCAGAGGTGCATCGACATGGACGAGAAGCTCGCGCTCGTAGCGCGACAGATCGCTGCGTACGCCGCCCTTGAGCATCAGGGAGTGCGTCTCATCGTCCATGAGGGCAGTGAGGCGTTCGTTCTCATCGTCCATCGAGGTGAGGCGCTTATGGAGTCGTTTCAGGTCCTTGGCGGTCGTCGTTGAAGCGGTTTCTTTGCGCGATGCCGCAGCGTGGACGAGAGCAACCCCCTCGATGATCTCCAGCGACACGGTCTGGCCCGCGGCGATCTTCTTGCCTGTGTCCTTGCGCCAGCTGGCGAAAAGGTCGCGCCAGGCAATGAGCGAGAAGATGTAGGGACCCATTTCGGGGAAGCGGATCTTGCCGGACCAGCGATCGTTCACCACGAACGTCATTGGTTCCTCGTTCCAGTCGACCGCGTCGGCTGCGCGCCAGAGCAGCGCCGCGGCCATCACGTCGTGACCGTCGGAAAAGATGTCGGCTTCGACGACAAAATCCTGGTCGAGGGCGACCTTTGCTGGAAAGCGGCCACCATCGATTTCCGGCGCGACACCTTCGAAGGCGATCCGGCTGCGGGCGAGCGCGAGGAGTCCCTGCTCTCCGCCGCTCATGGCTTACCCTGCGATAGAATGCTGTGTTCTTTGCGGCCGAACGCGCTCGGCCATAGCTTCGTCCCCGTCATGGGCTCGGTCCCTCGTTCGATGCCTACCCTTGCTCAACCGCCCAGCGGCGCATTTGTTCCCGGGTAGGGACGCTCGCCCAAAGGGAACAAGGTGGGCCGTGGAAAGTTGATGCAGCTGTTGGAACGGGTGCATTCAGGGGTCTCGCATGGACGATCGCGCTATCGACGAACTGGCGGAGTTGGCCGGCATTTCGGCGGGCTACCCCGGGGCCGACGGTGTGGATATCGCGACCACGACGTCCACGAAGCGTCGGTTGCTGGCAGGGCTCAGCATAGATCAAGCGTCGCAGTTGCCGCGCGTCGAAGCCACCCCGCCGAGCCTGAGCGAGGCCGCCAAGACCAGCTGTTATCTGCCGAAATGGCTGTTGGACGGGCCCGCTTGGGGCATTACCGGGCAGCTCTACGAGCTGCGCTCGGCGCGAAGCTGGGGAATCGGCGATTTCGCCGATCTCGAAACGCTCTGCCGGATTGCGGCGCGGCAGGGCGCGGACTTCGTCGGGCTGACGCCGCTGCACGCACCGTTTCTCGCCGATCCCGAACGCTGCAGCCCGTTCTCGCCTTCGAACCGGCGCTTCCTCAACCCGCTCTACATCGCGATCGACCGCGTGGACGGGTACGACTCCAAGACGCACAGGCCGGAGAGCCTGGAGCGTTTGCAGGATAGCGAGATGGTGGATTATCTACTTGTCCGCCAGAGCAAGCTTGCTGTGCTTGGCGACATCTGGCGCAGCGGGGCGCGAGACGACCACGACTTCGAAGCCTATCGTGCCAACGCATCGGCGCAGCTGACCCGCCACGCGCTATTCGAGGCTCTGTCGGCGCGCATGGTCGAAGACGGACATGGGGCCGGCTGGCTCTCCTGGCCGGAAACTCATCATGATCCCGAAGGCGCGGCCGTGCGGGCCTTTGCGGCGGAGGCGGCGGACGAAGTCGCGTTTCATCTGTGGCTACAGTTCCTGGCCGACCGGCAGCTGGCGTCGGCTGCAAAGGCGGCGCGCGATGCCGGCATGCGCATCGGCCTCTATCTCGATTTGGCGGTGGGTGACGAGCCCGACGGGTCGGCCACCTGGAGCGCACCCGACAGCTATGTTCAGGGTGCGACCATCGGCGCGCCGCCCGACTATTTCAGCACGCAAGGCCAGGACTGGGGCATTTCCGCCCTGTCGCCTGTCGGCCTGGAACGCCAGGACTACGCACCGTTTGCGGACCTCATCGCCGATGTGACGCGCCAGGCCGGTGCGCTCAGGATCGATCACGTGATGGCCATCTGGCAGCTGTTCCTGGTGCCGGTCGGCGGCACGGCCGCCGAAGGCGCGCATGTGCGCTATCCGATCAGGCAAATGCTGTCCCGCCTGGCGCAGCTCTCGCATGAGCGGCAGCTGGTCGTCATCGGCGAGGATCTCGGCCACGTTCCCGAAGGGTTTCGGGAGGTGATGGCGGAAGCTGCCATCCTGTCCTACCGCATCCTCTATTTCGAACAGTCGGAGGACGGGTTCCGGGAAGCGGCCGATTACCCGCGGCGCTCGATTGCCTGTCTGGCGACCCACGATTTGCCGACCTTTCGCGGCTGGTGGCAGGGCCACGACGCGGAACTGCGCCTCGACTACGGCCTGATCGACACGACCGGCGCGGACGAGCAGCGCGACAACCGGCAGAAGGAGCGCGAGGCGCTGGCAGGCCTGCTGCCGGGCGGCAAGCCGATGCCTGCGGCATGGCAGGCGGCGATCGACCGGCCCAACGAACCACCGCCGGACAGCCTGACGGTCGCCGTGCATGAATTCCTGGCGACTTCCAACGCGCTCCTGGCCGGTGTGCGCATCGCGGATCTGACGGGCGAAAACGAGCCGACCAACCTGCCAGGCACCAGCGGGACCTATCCCAATTGGCGTCGCCGCATGCCGGTGCCGCTCGAGGAACTGGAAGGTCTGCCGCTGTTCCAGGACGTGACCGCGCGCATGGCGGCAAGGCGGCCGCGCCCATGAAGACACCCACCGCCACCTACCGGCTGCAATTTCGCGGCGACATGGATTTCGCCGCCGCCGTCGAGATCGTGCCCTATCTGAAGCAGCTCGGCGTCAGCCATCTCTATGCCTCGCCGATCTTCACCGCTACCAGCGGGTCGACCCACGGCTACGACGTCACCGATCACAACGAGATCGACCCCGTGCTGGGCGGGCGCGCAGGCTTTGACCGGCTTTGCGAAGCCTTACGGGCGGCCGGGCTCGGGCTGATCCTCGACATCGTGCCCAACCACATGGCCGCGTCGATGGAGAACCCGTGGTGGCGCGACGTGGTGGAGTGGGGCGCGCAAAGCCGCTTTGCCGGGCATTTCGACATCGACTGGTCGCGCAAGCTCACCCTGCCGATCCTCGGCAAGCCCTTCGACGATGCGGTCGCGGCCGGCGAAATCTCGCTGTTGCTCGAGGGCGATCTGGGCTCGCTGGCACTCGCCTATTTCGACAATCACATCCCGCTGCACCCGGCGAGCTGGGAACAGGTGCTGGCGCGGATCGAGGACCCCGCGGCGGCCTTCCTGGCGGAAGCCGCCGGGCGCAGCGACCCCAAAGATCCGCAATGGCTGCGCGAGCAGGTAGTTGCGACAAAGGTGTCGACGCGCTTTGGCGACGAACTGGCGAGCCTTTCCCGCGATCACGCTTTCCTCTCCTCCCTGTATGAGGAGCAGCCATGGGAGCTCATGTTCTGGAAGGAGGCGCGCCGCACGCTGAGCTACCGCCGCTTCTTCGAGATCACGGGGTTGGCTGGCGTTCGCGTCGAGGACCCTGCGGTGTTCGACGACGTCCACCGCCTGACGCTGGAACTGGTCGCATCCGGGCAGGTCGATGGCCTTCGCGTCGATCATGTCGACGGGCTGGCCGATCCTGCCGGCTATTTGCGCATGCTGCGCGAGGCGGCCGGACCGGAGACCTACATCGTCGTCGAGAAGATTCTCGCCCCCGGCGAAGAACTGCCGGCCGACTGGCCGATCGAAGGCACGACGGGCTACGAGTTCATCGATGCCACGGTCGATCTGCTGGCCGATGCGGGCGGGTTGGAGACGCTGTCGAAGGCCTATGAAGCCTTCACCGGGGCTTCGCCGCTCGAATTTTCGCGTCGCAAGGCCAAGACCGAGATTCTCACGGTCAATTTCGAGGGCGAGCTCACGAGGCTCACCGAAACCCTGGTCACGATCGCCGAGGGGAGGCTCACATACGAGGAACTGCGGGCGGGGCTCGTGGCGCTGATCGTCGCGATGCCGGTCTACCGCACCTATGTCGGGGAGGGCAGGGCAGGCGATGCCGATCGCGCCGCGCTCGACCGGGCATTCACCGAAGTTCGCGAGCAGAATCCGGAAGTTCCGACGGCCGTGCTCGAGTTCATCGACGGCGTCCTTGCCGGCGGTGACCGGCCGGGCGACGTGACCAGGCGGGCCCGCCAGCTGTTCCAGCAGCTCTCCAGCCCGGCCATGGCCAAGGGCGTGGAAGATACGCTGTTTTACCGCGACCATCGCCTGCTGGCGTTCAACGAGGTCGGCTGCGAGCCGGACCGGCCGGCGCCATCGCTTGCGCGGTTCCACGACGGCATGAGGCGGCGCCAGGAAAGCTTTCCGCTGTCCCTGTCGGGTACCGCCACGCATGACACGAAGCGGGGTGAAGACGCCCGGACGCGGCTGCTGGCCCTGACCGCCGAGCCGGAGAACTGGGCAGGTCTCATGGTCCGCTGGTGCGCGGCGAACGCGCATCTGCTGCGCCACGTCGACGGACGCCCGGTCCCCGACCCTGAAGTCGAGTGGATGATCTACCAGGCCCTCATGGCGGCCTGGCCGGCAGAGCTCGATACGGATGACGGCAATGGCATCGCCGCATTGCGCGAGCGGTTCCTCGCATTCCTGACCAAGGCGATGAGGGAGGCAAAGCTGCGGACCACCTGGACCCATATCGACGAGGCTTTCGAGGGGGCGATCAGCGCTTATGCCGAAGGCATACTCGAGCCGGGCAGCGCCTTCCTGTCGGATTTCGTGCGGGACACGGAGCCCTTCAGGGCGGCAGGCCGATCTAATTCGCTGAGCCAGCTGCTGGTCAAGCTGACGGCGCCGGGTATTCCTGACATCTACCAGGGGACGGAAATCAGCGATTTCAGTCTGGTCGATCCGGATAACCGTCGCCCCGTGGATTTCCCGAGCCTGCAAGCCCATCTGGCAGCGTCCCGGACACCCAAAACCTTTGCCGAATGGAAGACAAGAATTCTCGCAGTCGGGCTCGAAGCGCGTCACGATCGCGTCGATCTCTTTTCCAGCGGTGAATACCGCCCGCTCGACGTATCGGGGGTTGGCAGGGCGAAGGTCGTCGCCTTTGCCCGCGTCAAGGGGAAGGATGCGGCGATCATCGTCGTGCCGCGCATGCCGACACCTTCCGAGACCAGCAATTCCGACTGGGGCGACACGGTTGTCTGTCTGCCTGCTTTGCTTGCAGGCAGGAAGTATCGCGAGCGCTTGTCCGGCCGGGTTGTTGAATCCTCGCTGGACCTGGCCATCGGCGACGTTCTCGCCGGCCAGCCCGGCGCTTTGCTGCTGAGCGATTGAGCAGCAAAGCCACGGTGGTCGAAGTTCCGGCTTGGCCAGTTGGCGTCAAATGGGCGGATTTTGGTGTGGATTCCAGTTGCCGGGGAACCAATACCAGCGGCAACCGTTATCGTCGGCGGGCGGGCATTAGCGGCTTGCGATCTGGACGGCCGACATTTGAAGAATCGTATGGAGAATTTCGATCAAGGGGACGATCTGGTGAGCCAGGTCGGCGACCGGATGTCAAAGGCGGGCGTCAAGGGCCTGCCGCAAAACTATGCGCTCTTTTATCAGGCCTATGTCGGCGGCAACGAGAAGCTGCAGGCCCAGCTTGCGATGCTGGGGCACGACCCGGGCCAGGACCGGCTTGACGAACTCTTTGAGGAACATGGCGCGCAGGACGAATATGGCAAGCTGGTGGAGGGCGCCCAGGACCGCATGATGGCTTCCGCGGGCGACATCTTGGAACTCCTGGCGCATGAGCAGGATTCGCTGGAGCGTTACATCCAGCTGCTGGACTCGACCGCGGCCGGCATCGAGGGCAAGGAGGTCGGACAGCAGGCGCTGCAGAAGATCGCGGCCATCCTCGCCAAGGCGACCACCTCGACGGCCAGGCAGAGCCATCTCAGCGCGCAGTCGATGACGGCGCGGTCGGCCGAGCTTCAGGAAATCCGGCAGGAACTCGCCGCCTACAAGAGCCTCGCCGACACCGATTATCTCACCCAGTTGCGCAACAGGCGGGCTTTCAGCCGCTCGCTGGAGAGCGTCTTCAAGGAAAAGAGGCTTCGCCTGCTCAGCACGCTGGTGGTGCTGGACATCGATCGCTTCAAGGACATCAACGACCGGCACGGCCATGTCGTGGGCGACAATGTGCTGAAAAGACTCGCTGACCTCCTGCGGTCGAAATGCGGGCCGCACTGTTCTGTCTTTCGGGTGGGTGGCGAGGAATTCGCGCTGCTCATCGACGGGGGAAGCGACCAGGCGACCGAGAAACTCGTCGAGGGCATCCGCAGAGCCATCGAGCAGCACGATTTCGGCGAGATCGCGAGCGGCCTGTCCGTCACCCTGTCGGGAGGCGTCTGCAAGGCGACCGATGCCGTCAGCCCGGACGATCTTTTCGACAAGGCCGATACGGCTCTTTATGCCTCGAAGTCCCAGGGGCGAAACCGGATCACCTGCTATCCGCTGCCGGCGTCGACCGAGCGGTCCCATGAGCGCAAGAACTGGATGCTCTACCGGGAAGATTGAGGCCCAACGATCAAATCGACCGCAGGTCTCCCGCTGCAACGACCGGCCCGGTGGGAAGGCCGGTGGGGGATCCGCCCACGGGCTCCACGCTGATCGCCAGAAGCGATCCGGGGCGCATCAGCGGTTCGGCATCCCCGGCAAGGTCCAGCCTGATGTCCGCCGCGTCCTCGAAGACGCCCAGCGAGACAGGCGGGTTCTCGCCCTCGATCACCCACAACTCGAAATCCGAATCGGGCGGCCGCGTTCCGGAGACCTGCGAAAGCACGATCTCGTTGGCGGCGCCGTCAAAGAAGGCGATGACGCTGACATCGGTTTCCTCATGCGAAAGTGACGCCACCATGCGCGGGGAGGGTTGTCCCGCGGGCGGGCTGGCGAGGAAGAGCGCGCCAAGAGCGAGAGCCACCGCGATCGATGCCACGGCCAGCCCGCGCCACAGCCAGAGGCTGTCGAGAAACCGCATCGATGCCGGCTCGGTGTCCTCGCGGCCAAAAAGCGCGGCATCGATGCGCTGCTTCAACGCGGCCGGCGGCTCGACACTTTCGTAATTCTCCGCCAGCGGCGCGAAGCGGGCCTCCCAGGCTTCTACCCGGCGCGCGAAAGCCGCGTCGCGTTCGATGCGCCGCGCCGCTTCCTGCCGTTCCTGCGCCGGCAGCACGCCCAGCACATACTCGGCGGCGATCGTGTCGTCGTCGTGCCGTTCCAGGTCCTGGTCGTCTTCCGGCGTCATCGTTCGAGGCATTCTCTCAGTTTCAGAAGGCTGCGGCGCAGCCAGGTTCTCATCGTGTTCAGCGGCACGCCATACCGCTCCGCAAGCTCGGCATAGCTGGCGCCACCGAGATAGGCTGCCCGGACAGCACCCGCGCGCTCGGGTTCGAGCTCGCCCAGGCAAGCCGCCACGCGTCCGCGCATGTCGCTCGCATCGGCCTGCGTTTCCGGGTCCGGCGTCGGATCGGCAATGTCGTAGGCGGCATCGATATCTACCGAAACCATTCGGCGGGCGCGTATGCGGTCGATGCAGTGGTTGCGTGCTATGGCGACCAGCCAGGAGATCGGGCTCAGTTCCGATACCGCAAAGCGGTCGGACTTGGTCCAGATCTTGACGAATACCTCTTGCAGCGCTTCCTCGGCATCGGCCCGATTGTTCAAGACACGAAGGCAGACGCCAAAAAGTTTCCCACTGGTCTGGCGATAGAGCAGGTCGAATGCCTGCCGGTCCCGCAAAGCGGTGCGAACGATCAGCTTTGTGATGTCGGGCGTTGTCATTCAAGCGGCACTCTATCGGCCGGGCGGCCGTTTGGAAACGCCGTATCACGGTTAAGGCGCAGGGTCGTTTGCGATCCCGTTCAAAAATGCTAGAGCCTCGCGACGCATGGGAACAGCTTGGCCGGACATGGACGCAGCAGCACTGAAGACCGAGGCCGCAAGGGCCGCGCTCGCACATGTCAAACAGGACATGAGGCTCGGGATCGGCACTGGCTCGACTGCCGAGGCATTTGTCCGGTTGCTTGCAGAGAAGGTCGCGGATGGGCTCACGATCATTGGGGTGCCGACATCGGAGCGGACCGCGGCACTTTGTCTTGAACTCGGCGTGCCGCTGGCGACGCTCGAAGAGGAGCCGCGGCTCGACCTGACCATCGACGGCGCCGACGAGGTCGGCCCTGACCTCGTTCTCGTCAAGGGCGGCGGCGGTGCGCTGCTGCGCGAAAAGATCGTCGCGGCTGCCTCCCGCCGCATGATCGTGATCGCCGACGAGACCAAGAAGGTGGAGATGCTCGGTCGTTTCCCGCTGCCGGTGGAGATCAACGCCTTCGGCAAACGAGCCACGATCGAGGCGATCGGCAACGCGGCGAAGCGCCTCGGCCTGGAAGGCCCGCTTTCCATCCGCGCGGCCGATGGCAAGGCGTTGGTGACCGATGGCGGGCATCATATCGTCGACGCATCTTTTGGCCGTATTCCCGATCCAAGAGCGCTGTCTGCCGCCCTTCACGCCATTCCAGGGGTCGTGGAGCACGGCCTCTTCATCGATTTGGCCGATCTGGCGATATTTGCCGGGCCATCCGGAATCACTGAAATTCATTCGAACGGCTAGAGAAGGAGTTCGACCATCATGATCCTCAGCATCAGGCTTCGCCGCATCCTGGCAGGCGCGACCGCACTCGGCTTCGCCGCGGTGGCCTATCCCGCGGCCGCGCAGGAGATTTCCGACAGTCACCTTAGGGCGGCGCGCTCGGCCCTGACGGCCATGGGTGCGACGTCCGGCTTCGACATGATCCTGCCGGGAGCCGCGATCGAACTGAAGAACACGCTGATCCAGAACAATCCCGATCTGGTTACCCTCATCAGCGAAACGGTTGACGAGCAGGCGATCGCGCTGGCGTCGCGCCGCGCCGATCTGGAGCGCGAGGCCGCGCTGACCTATGCGCGGACCTTTACCGAGGAAGAGCTTGGCGCGCTGGCCGAGTTCTATTCGTCGGCCACGGGACAGAAGCTGCTCGAGGTCGGCCCCGAGGTCACGGAGGAGGTCTTCCGGGCGGCCGAAATCTGGCAGAACGGCATTGCGCGGGATCTGAGCCAGAATGTCGGCAACGTCCTGCAGCAAGCGGTCGATCGGGAGATCGACACCGACGTCGAGCTCGAACTGGAAACGCCGGAACAGCAGTAGAGGGCGTTCGTCCCGCCCGTCGCCCGCAAGGGACGGCCTTTCGGTGCCGGCCCTTTCGGGCGCGGCGCCTCTCGACCTGCAGATGCAGCCCATGGGGAACAGGCAATGGCCGCTTACGACTATGATCTCTTCGTCATCGGCGGCGGATCGGGTGGCGTGCGCGCCGGGCGGCTTGCGGCCTCGCTCGGCAAGCGGGTCGGGATTGCCGAGGAATACCGCTTCGGCGGGACATGCGTCATCCGGGGCTGCGTGCCCAAGAAGCTCTTCGTCTACGCGTCGCAGTTCCCCGAGCATTTCGAGGATTCGGCGGGTTATGGCTGGAGCGTGGGCGAGACGCGGTTCGACTGGACGACCCTGCGGACCAACAAGGACCGCGAGATCGCGCGCCTCGAGGGCCTCTACAGGTCGGGTCTGGAAAAGGCGGGCGCGGACATCATCGCAAGCCGGGCGTTGCTTGAGGGCCGGCACGAGATCCGCCTCGTCAACGAGGACCGCGTGGTCACCGCCGAGACGATCCTGGTTGCCACGGGTGGGCGTCCGAACCCGCACGAAGCCCTGCCGGGCCATGAACTCTGCATCACCTCCAACGAGGCCTTCGATCTCGATGCGCTGCCCAAGAGCATCGCGATCGCCGGCGGCGGCTACATCGCGGTGGAGTTCGCCAACATCTTCCACGGGTTGGGCGTGGAGACGACGCTCGTCTATCGCGGCAAGGAGATCCTCGGCCGGTTCGACAATGATCTGCGTGCCTCGCTGCATGAGGCGATGGCGGCCAAGGGCATCCGGATCCTCTGCCACACCATCTTCTCAAGCATCGAGAAACGCGCGGACGGGCGCATCGACGCGCAGCTTTCGGACGATACGACGCTGACCGTCGACCAGGTGATGCTGGCCATCGGGCGCAAGCCGAACATCGAGGGGCTGGGCCTCGATGCCGCGGGCGTTGAAACCGGAAGTGTCGGCGAGATCATCGTGGACGAATATTCGCGGACCAGTGTCGACAACATCTACGCCGTTGGCGACGTCACCAACCGCGTCCAACTGACGCCGGTAGCCATCCACGAGGCCATGTGCCTGATCGACACGCTCTATCGTGACAAGCCGACATCGCCCGATCACGACATGATCGCCACGGCCGTCTTCTCGCAGCCCGAGATCGGCACCGTCGGCCTGTCGGAGGAGGATGCCGGGCACCAGTTCGCCGATGTCGAGATCTACCGGGCGAGCTTCCGTCCGATGCGTCACACGCTTTCGGGGCGCCAGGAACGCATGCTGATGAAGCTGGTGGTGGACGGCGAAAGCCGGCGCGTAGTCGGCGCGCATGTGCTCGGGCCCGATGCGGGCGAGATGGCGCAGCTGCTGGCGATCTCGCTGAAAGCCAAACTCACCAAGGACGATTTCGACCGAACCATGGCGGTGCATCCATCCGCTGCCGAGGAACTCGTCACCATGTACGAGCCGAGCTACCGGCTCAGGAACGGCAAGCGGGTCGGCTAAGCGGCGATCTCGGCACGCGTGGCGCCGGTCGCCGGCGGAGTTCCGTTCAGCACCCATTCGGCCAGCGCCGGCCACAGCGTGTCGGCAAAGCGCGAGCGGAAGAAGCCGAGATGGCCGATCGGCTGCCCGCCGGCATGGTCGAGTCCGAACCATCGCTCCGAGATGTCGGCGTTTTCATAGTGAGACAGCAGGTGCGCGACGGCGCGCGGCGTGCCCCACGGGTCGTCCAGCATGCCGATCGACAGCAGCGGCAGCCGGACATCGGAAAACCGAGTCGTTTCGGGCAGTTGGGAATCATCGAAGAAGTAATTTCTCATCCGGCACCAGCGCGCCCAGTCGCGAAAGACGCTGCCAGGTAGCCGCTCGCCGATGCCGAGCCAACTGGGGATGTGGCCGAGCAGGATGGAGGCCGGCACGCCGACGAGGTTCATACGCGGCCAGACCCAGGGATCGTCGAGGAGATGCCTGGCGCCAGACATGCTGGCGACGATGGCGTAGCGGGTAAACCGATCCGAGATGCCGGACAGGCCAAGCGCCTGCCCGCCAAAAGACTGGCCGATGCCCGCCATGGCATGTCCGGGCGCGACGGCGTCGAGGGCGCCGACGGCTGCGCGAAAGTCGACCAGGGCCCAATCCTTCATCGAGATGCGTTTGCGCCAGCCGGGGGGCGTCGGCGACTGCCCGGTGCCGCGGTAGTCATAGGTCAGCACGCCACGCGCGCCGCGCTCGATCAGCTGCGCCGCGAAGCCGAAATAAAGGCCTTGCGGGACGGCGGTCGCCGAGGAGACCAGGATCAGCGGCCCCGGTCCTTGGCCCTGGAACAGCGTGCCTGATAGCGGAAAGCCGTCATCGGTGAAAAAGGAGATCGTCTCGCCTTTGACCGGCGTCCGAGGCCGGGCACCGCGCGAACCCTTCTTCGTTGACAGAACCATGGCTGCTCGTCCGCCCCTCTCGTCCGGAACCCGATGCGATGCGAGGATGGAACGATACCATTGACGTGAACGTCAAAGTCAATGGCGCGGCGAGGGTTTCATGGCGGCGCGGTGGCTTGCCAAGTGAGTGAAGCCGGTTAGCATGGCGACATGCTGCGCGAATTGTCTCTTCCGCCCGACGCCGATCGCGAAATCGGCGGTCTCGTCGCCTATTTCGGCTATGGCTCGCTGGTCTGTCGTGCCACGCACCGCACGGAGATCGTCGACGCGGTGCCGGCGCGGCTGAAGGGCTGGCGCCGAACCTGGCGGCCGCGGCCCGACATGCCGGGTTTTCCCGCGGCGCTCCTCACGGTCCGTGAGGAGCCCGGGGCGGGCTGCGACGGGCTGCTGGTCTACGATCGGTTGGAGAACCTTGCGGCTGTCGATGCGCGGGAAGCGCGCTATAGGCGGGTGGCGGTCGATCCAAACAGCCTCGAATTGAAGGAGAAGCTGCCGGCTGACTGCCCGATCTGGCTCTACGTGGCCCAGGAGCATCTGCCCGTCCACCGCGAGCGGCCGAAGATCCTGCAGAGCTATCTCGACGCGGTTATGCTCGGCTTCCTCCGCGAGCATGGGGAAGGGGGCCTCGAACGCTTTATGCTCGAAACGGATGCCTTCGATATGCCCGTCCATGCCGACCGGGCGTCGCCCGTCTATCCCCGCGCGGTCGCGCTGGAGGCCGCGCTGTCGCTGCGTTTCGATGCGCTTCTGGCCGAAAGGAACGGATTTCGCTTCGTCCAGGCCGGTCGGGCAGGGTAGAATAGCCCTCTGCCTTGGTGTAAGGAGCCGCTTTCGCGAACAGCGGACGGTTTTGGGGCGCGGAACGCCCGAATTGCTCAGAGTTGGACAAGACAATGACGAAGTGGTCTCCGAATTCCTGGCGCGGCAAGCCGATCAGCCAGGTTCCCGCCTATCCCGACCAGGATGCCGTGGCCGAGACGGAGCAGAAGCTGTCGACCTATCCGCCGCTGGTTTTTGCAGGCGAAGCGCGCAAGCTGAGGAAGCAGCTGGCGGCCGTGGCCGAGGGCCAGGCGTTCCTGCTGCAGGGCGGCGACTGCGCCGAGAGTTTTGCCGAGCACGGTGCCGACAACATCCGCGACTTCTTCCGCGTCTTCCTCCAGATGGCCGTCGTTTTGACCTATGCCGGCGCGCAGCCGGTGGTGAAAGTCGGGCGCATCGCCGGGCAGTTCGCCAAGCCGCGCTCGTCGGACAGCGAGACCAAGGACGGGATTACCCTCCCGTCCTACCGCGGCGACATCATCAACGGGATCGAGTTCGACGAAAAATCGCGCACGCCGGATCCGGCACGCCAGCGCATGGCCTACCGTCAGTCGGCGGCGACGCTCAACCTGCTGCGCGCCTTCGCGCAGGGCGGTTATGCCAGCCTCGACAACGTGCATCAGTGGATGCTCGGCTTCGTCTCCGACAGCCCGCAGGCCGAGCGCTACCAGGAACTGGCGAGCCACATCACCGAGACGATCAACTTCATGAAGGCGATCGGCATTACCTCGGAAAGCCATGCCGCGCTGCGCGAGACCGATTTCTACACCAGCCATGAGGCGCTGCTGCTCGGCTACGAGGAGGCGCTGACGCGCGTCGATTCGACGTCGGGCGACTGGTACGCCACCTCCGGCCACATGATCTGGATCGGCGACCGCACGCGCCAGCCCGAACAGGCCCATGTCGAATATTGTCGCGGCATCAAGAACCCGCTCGGTCTGAAATGCGGTCCGACCATGACGGCGGACGGCCTCATCAGGCTGATCGACATCCTGAACCCCGACAACGAGGCCGGGCGCCTGACGCTGATTGCCCGCTTCGGCCACGAGAAGGTCGGTGACCACCTGCCGCAGCTGATCCGCGCGGTCCAGAAGGAAGGCCGCAAGGTCGTCTGGTCGTGCGATCCGATGCATGGCAACACGATCACGGCGGCGGGCTACAAGACCCGGCCCTTCGACCGGATCCTGAGCGAGGTCGAGACCTTCTTCGAGGTTCACCGGGCCGAGGGCTCGCATCCGGGCGGCATCCATATCGAGATGACCGGCAAGAACGTCACCGAATGTACGGGCGGTGCGCGCGCCATTCGCGACGACGAATTGCAGGACCGCTATCACACCCATTGCGACCCGCGCCTCAATGCAGACCAGGCGCTGGAGCTCTCCTTCCTCCTGTCGGGTCTCCTGAAGAAGGCGCATGCGAATCAGCCCGAGAAAAAGGCCGTCAACGCCTGAGGCGGCCACAGCCGGCGTGAGCGCGAACCGGCCTTCGCCCGATTGCGCCATTGCCGGGGGCGGGCCGGCCGGCATGATGCTCGGCCTGTTGCTGGCGCGCGCCGGACTGACGGTCACCGTCGTCGAGAAGCATGCCGACTTCCTGCGCGATTTTCGCGGCGACACGCTGCATCCCTCGACGCTGGAGATCATCCACGATCTCGGCCTTTATGAAGAGCTCGAGCGCCTGCCGCACCAGAAGGTGGCGCGGCTCTCGGCAGCTTTTGGCGATTTCGAGACCGAGGTGGCCGACTTCTCGCACCTGCCCGTGCGCTCACCCTTCATCATGCTGATGCCGCAATGGGATTTCCTCGATTTCCTGCGCCGCGCGGGCGAGCGTGAGCCGGGGTTCACCTGCCTGATGCGCACGGAGGCGACCGGACTCGTCGAGGAGGCAGGGAGGGTCGTCGGCCTTGAGCTCCAGACGCAAGGCGGACCTGCCGAATTGCGCGCGCCCCTCGTGGTCGCCGCCGATGGCCGCAAATCGGTGCTGCGGGCGGCGGCCGGGCTGGCGGTCGAGGAACTCGGCGCGCCGATCGACGTCATGTGGTTTCGCCTGCCGCGCAAGGCGACCGATACGGACCAGACCGGCGGCCGGTTCGACCGGGGCAGGCTCTTCGTGCGCATCTTTCGCGGCGACTACTGGCAGTGCGCCTTCGTCATCCCCAAGGGCACCGCCGACACCGTGCGTGAGCGCGGGATCGAGGCGTTTCGCGCGGAAGTCGCCTCGCTGGTGCCGTTCGAGCCGGACCGCGCCGATGCGCTGCGAAGCTTCGACGATGTCGCCCTTCTGTCGGTGGCCGTCGACCGTCTGCGTACATGGCACAGGCCGGGCCTTCTGTGCATCGGTGACGCTGCGCACGCCATGTCGCCGGTGGCCGGCGTCGGCATCAATCTGGCGATCCAGGACGCTGTTGCTGCCGCCAACATCCTGACCGGGCCGATGCAGGCGGGCAACGTCACGGATGCCGACCTGGCCGCCGTCGAGAAACGCCGGCTGCTGCCCACGCGCCTCGTCCAGCGCGCCCAGGTTTTCGCCCATGAGCGCATCCTGGGCCCAGTCCTGCGCTCCGGCGACGCGCCGACGCGCCCGCCGCTGCCGATCCGGCTGCTGGCGCGCTTTCCCATTCTGCGGCGCATTCCGGCCAGGCTCGTCGGCATGGGTATCCGCCCCGAGCGCGTGCGCTCGCCGGATGTCAGGATTTCGGGCGAGTAACAGGGCGGCCGGTCAGTTTCGGGCAGGCGCGTAGATCGAGATCGCCTTGGGATGGACCTTGAAATGGGCTGGTGTCGACGTGACGATCTCGCCATCAGCATTCACGGGCAGCGACGTGTCGGATTCAATGTCGAACTCCACGCAGCGCGCCGTGCGCACCTCCGACCAGGCACCGTGGCGACCCGCGCGGAACGAGCGCATCATCATCACCATCTTCCAGAGCCTGGCCACTTCGAGGCTATAGAGGTCGAGATAACCGTCATCTATGGCGGCCGTATGCTCGATGACGTTGCCGCCGCCATAGTGGCGGCCATTGCCGACGGCGATCTGGAAGCTGCGAACCTCGGTGGTCTCGCCCTTTTCGGTGATCCGGGCCTCGAAGGGCGACGCGCTGGTGAGCACTCGGGCGGCCGCGACCGCATAGCCGAAGCGTCCGAGTCTGCGCTTGAGGCCGGGATCGAGCTTTCCCGTGAGCTCGGTGCTGAGCCCGATGCTCGCCACGTTGAAGAAGGCGTGCCCATTGACCGTGCCGACATCAACCCTGCGCGTATTGCCCTCAACGATCGCCCCGGCGGCACCGACAAGATCCATCGGGATGGCCAGTGTGCGGGCGAGGTCGTTGGCCGTGCCCATCGGAATGATCCCCAGCGGCAGGCCGCTCTCCATCGCCGCAACCGCCGAGGAGGAGACCGAGCCGTCGCCGCCGCACACGATCACGAGGTCGGCCTGGTTGCGGAGACGCACGATGTCGCGCGCCAGCTCGGGCAGCGCCTCGAAGGGCTCCACGATGACCTCCAGGCCGCCCTGTTTCAGCCGTTCGATCACGGGACGCAGCGATTCAGATCCGCGCCGGGCCTTGGGATTGGCCAGAAACAGCGCGCGATTGTTCAGGTGAGGGGCCATTTGTCACTTTCGTTGGTCGCTATCTGGCGGCCACATAGGAGCAGCGACCCGCAATTGCGAGCCCAAGCTGCGCGCTGGTCCTCCTCGAATGTCGCCGTCAGAGCTGGGTCCGGAGCAGGCTGGCCAGCCAGTCCATGATCTTCTCGCGCCAGGGCCGGTTTTCCCATTCCGCAAGGGTGATGCGCCGCGACCAAGCGAGGTCTTCCTCGAAGATGGCGATGTGCTGAAGCGCGAAACCGCGGTCGAAGACGTTCAGGTTGGCCTCGTCGTTCAGCCGGAAGGAGCGAACGTCGAAATTGGCCGAGCCGATGGAGACCCAATCCTCGTCGATGACGAAGATCTTGGCGTGATACATGGTCGGCTGGAACTCATGGATCCGTATGCCGGCTTCCAGCAGATCGCCCCAGAAGTGACGCGAGCCGTGGCGCACCGTCTCCTTGGAAATGTGCGGGCCGGGCACGATGATGTCGACCTCGACGCCGCGCTCGGCGGCATCCACGAGCTGCTGGATGGCGATGTCGTCGGGGACGAAATAGGCCATGCCGATGCGGATGTTCTGCGTGGCCGAGGCCAGCGACATCAGGAGCATCTGGTGCATGGAGCGCGACCCGCCGCTCGGCGACGACTTCACCAGCTGCGCGACCAGTTCGCCATCGGTCGGCTGTTCGGGATAAAAGCGTTCGCCCTGGAGCACCTCGCCGCTCGCTTCCAGCCAGTTCTCCGCGAAGGCGGCCTGCAGGCTGGCAACGGCCGGCCCGGTGATGCGGTAGTGGTTGTCGCGATATTCGTCGGGGCCGCGCGCGGCGCCCAGCCATTCGTCGCCGATGCCCACGCCGCCGGTGAAGCCGATATTCCCGTCGACGACCAGCACCTTGCGATGCGTGCGGTTGTTGATGCGGTCGAGCGTGTACCAGCGGATCGGTCGAAAGCGGTGAACCGCGACGCCGGCCTCTTCCATGATGTCGATGAGACGCTGCTCGAAGGGAATGGATCCCGCCCGATCGAGCAGGACACGCACTTCCACGCCGCGCCGCCCGGCGTCCGCCATCGCCTCTGCGAAAAAGCGTCTCTATCTCATGGCCGCCGTGCGGTTGCCGCCGAAGATGCCATCCATCGTGCGCAGGAATTGCGGTTCGGAAACGGCCTGCAGATGCGGGATCGGTTCGCGCAGATCGCGCCGTTCCGGCGCCAGGTTGAGCCCGACGATGGCCACAATACCGACGACCAGAGCAGCCAGGCCGAGCCGCCAAACGTTACGCCAATTCAATGATAGTTCTCCCTTTGCCACGCCGGAGAACGAGAATCGCCAGACCTTAATCCGCAGCATATTCAAAGGCGCTGACAGGTCATGAAGAATTCCGTGTTTTGACGGCAGCGGCAGGCGTGCCACGGTCGGGCTGGATCAACGGAGTGATCGCCGATGGACGTAAACACGGGTGGCTGCCTTTGCGGGCGGGTTCGGTTCGAGGCGAGGGGCCCGCTTCGCGGGGTGGTCTATTGCCACTGCTCGCAATGCCGCCGCCAGAGCGGCCACCATTATGCCGCGACCGATGTCGCTGACGACAGCCTGAGGATCGAGGGCGGCGAGCATCTCACCTGGTATGCGGCGTCCAACTTTGCGCGCCGGGGATTCTGCCGCCATTGCGGGTCGGCCCTGTTCTGGAAGAACGACAGCCTCGCCCAGACCTCCATCCTGGCCGGCAGCTTCGATCAGCCGAGCGGCCTGACGGCGACGTCGCACATCTTCGTGGCCGACAAGGGCGACCATTACGAAATCGGTGACGGTCTGCCGCAGCACCCCGGCACGAGCGGCTAGCCGAGCCGCTGAACGCATCGTCAACAGGCATCCGCTTGGCATGGCACGGGTGGGAGCCTATGTGCGATCCAGAAACCTTGCCCCGGGAGCCCGCCTTGTCCGCCACACCTGACATCCTGCTGCTCGAGCAGCGCGCCGGCCTGCCCGAGGATTTGAAATATCTGCTGGCGAAATATCCGCGCGACAGCTGGGATGCCCATCCCAATGTGCACGGCATGGCGCGCATGTGGCTGCAGCGGCACGACATGTTTCGCGAACTGGGCGGGATCCTGACGGGCGCGATATCCGACTATCGCGAGGGCCGCACGACGGCGCAGGAATTCGCGCAGTTTTTCGCGCCGCGCCTCAACTTTTTCCTCGGCCATCTCGATGGGCACCACAATGTCGAGGACCAGCACTATTTCCCGGTCTTCGCGCGGGTCGAGACCAAGCTGAAGCGGGGCTTCGACATCCTCGATTCGGACCATCACCTCATTCACGACGCGCTGGAGCGCAATGCCGCTTCAGCCAACGAGTTCATCCAGGCGCTTTCGGGCGACCATGACAAGCAGCGTTTTGCAGCCGACATCTACGCCAACGAGAACGAACGCCTGGTGGCGATGCTGGCGCGGCACCTCGACGATGAGGAAGACATCATCATCCCGCTGATTCTCGAAAAGGGCGACCGGGAACTCGGGGGCCACTGAGCCGATGCCGGACGGCCTGCCAGGGCGCTCAGTTTTCCGCTTCGGTCGCGATCACCTCGACATCCCGGTTGCGGCCGGCCTCGACGGTGAATTCGCGCTGATAGAGCCGGTCGCGGTTCTTGGCGACGACGGCGTAGTTTCCTTCTGCCAGCACCATGGAAGCGAAGGCGCCCACGCTCTCGCGCACGATGTCGCCCGATTCGGTAAGGATCGACCAGGAGGTGTCGGCGATCGCCTCGCCACCGGCCTCGCGCACGAGCTTCATCGTGACCTCGGCGGCCTTGTGCTCCACCATCGCCTCGGTGAGCTTGCCGGCTTCGACGCGGATGTCGGAGCGGATGACCGCGTTGACGGTGCCATAGGTGGAAACGACGTGGTAGATGCCGGCGTTGAGCCGCACCACCGTGTTGGGGCTGACGTCGGGAACGATGAGCGCGCGCTCGCCGACCGCATCCGAGGTGGCTTCGTAGACGGAGAAGCGCAGGCGGCTGGGCGGGATGCGTACGCCGCCCGACAGCACCGCGTCGAGCTTCAGCCCGCCGGCCTCCAGCACCAGCGATTCGTTGACGAGGCCGTTGCCGATGCGGATGCGCTTGGTGGCGCCGGCGCGGCCGAAGGAGGCATGGACCAGGTAGCTCCCGGGTTCGAGATCGAAAACGCCATTTCCGCCCTGAGCGGAAGCCACGAGCGGCAGCTTGCCGTCCGGACCCGTCTCTGGCTTGAAGATACGCCAGACCAGCCCGTTGTCGATGGCCGGCGATTCGTTGGTCAAATGCGCCGACACGGTGAGCTGGCCGGCGCCGATCGACGACAGCGGGGCCTCGATGGTGGGCGGCGCGTAAGGCTGGATCGACGGAAGGTTGATTTGCGGTACCGCGGGATCGCCGAAGGACTGCGCCAAGGCAGGCTTCCCCACTCCCATGACGAGGAAGAAGGCGCAAATCAACTGCAGCATGCCACGCGATGCGAAACCCATGCTTGCCTTGAAGCGCAAGCTGGTGGCATTTTCAAGACCCTTCAGCGGCTCCTAGCCCTCCCGCCATCGCCTGCCTGGAACCCACTCTCCCGAGACAATCACAGCAAGGAACCGCACATTGTCCAATCCTGTCCTTGATTTCATGCTTTCCCGCCGGTCCGCACCGATCGACGAGATGACCGGACCGGGACCCAGCGACGGTGAGATCGCAACCATCCTGAAGGTCGCGACCCGCGTGCCGGATCACGGCCGCCTGGCACCCTGGCGCTTCATTCTCTACCGCGGCGAATCGCGTGAGATGGTGGGCGAGATGCTGGCCGAACTGGCCGTGAAGCGCGAGGGACCGCTCCCGGAGCCGCGCCTGGAGAAGGAACGCACGCGCTTTTCGCGCGCGCCACTGGTGATCGGCGTGGTCTCGGTGCCGCAGGACAACCCCAAGATCCCGCAATGGGAAATGCTCCTGTCGGGGGCGGCGGCCGCCATGAACCTGATGATTGCGGCGAACGCCTTGGGCTACCGCACCAACTGGGTCAGCAACTGGTTTGCGGAAGACAAGGAAGGGCTGCGCCTCCTTGGCCTTGCCCCCCATGAAAGCGCCGTCGGTTTCATCCATGTCGGGCGGCACGAGGGCGAACTGGCCGACCGGCCACGTCCCGACCCCGCCGCGCTGACTAGCGAATACAACGGACCCTGGGAGGGCTGAACATGTTTTACGAACCCAGGAACGGCCACGGTCTGCCCCATGACCCCTTCAAGGCAATCGTTGCGCCGCGTCCGATCGGCTGGATATCGAGCATCTCGAAGGAGGGGGCGGTGAACCTGGCGCCTTACTCCTTCTTCAACGCCATCGGCTCGCATCCGCACATGGTCATGTTTGCCTCCGAGGGGGAGAAGGACAGCCTGACCTTCATCCGCGAGACAGGTGAATTTGTTGCCAATCTCGTCGGGCGCGATCTCGCGGTGCAGATGAACAAGACCGGCATCGACGCGCCGCGGGGGATGTCCGAGTTCGAGCAGGCCGCGCTGACGCCCGTCGCCAGCGAACTCGTCGCGCCGCCGCGTGTCGGAGAAGCGCTGGCCGCGCTCGAATGCAAGATGACCGAGATCCATCACCCCAAGGGGCTCGACGGAAAGACGTCGGGAAGCATCGTGGTGTTCGGCGAGGTGGTTGGCATCCACATCAAGGAAGAGGCCCTGACGGACGGGCTCTTCGACATCGTGAAGGCCGGCACGGTCTCGCGCCTCGGCTACCGCGAATATGCATCGATCAGTGAGACCTTCGAGATGATCCGCCCGCAGTGGAAGAAGTAGCCGGCTTCATCTTTTGTTAGCTGACTGCGCGCGCTGGAGAAGGCGTTCGGCGCGCCGCAGATGCGGCCGGTCGAACATCTTGCCGTCGATGGAGACAACGCCGGGATTTCCGGCTGCAGCGAAGGCGTAGACGATTGACTGGGCCTCGGCGATGGCCTTGCTCGAAGGGGTGAAGACCTCGTTGATGACCGGCACCTGCGCTGGATGGATCGCCATGCAGGCGGAGAACCCGTCGCGTTCCGCCTCGACGCAGGACCGACGGAAACCTTCGAGATCGCGGAAATCGGGGTAGACCGTGTCGATCGCCGGCACCTGGGCGGCGGACGCCGCCAGGATAGTCGTCGCACGCGCCAGGCGGAAGACATCCGTCAGGCGGCCCTCATCGTCGCGAGTGGCCTGCGCGCCGATGGCAGCGGAGAGATCTTCCGCGCCCCAGGTCAGGCCCTCCATGCGGGGCTCGCCGCGAGCATAGGAGGCCGCGTTGAGGACGCCGATGGCGGTCTCGGTGATCAGCGGGATGATGCGCGTCGTCCCATCGGCGATGCCGGCCCTGGCCTCACAGACCCGGAGCTTGACCGCTAGGCGGCTGACATCGTCGCTTCCGTTCGACTTGGGCAGCATGATGCCGCGCGGCCGGGCGGCAACCACCGCGGCCAGATCGTCGTCGGTCAGGCCGGTCGAGAGATCGTTGACGCGCACATAAAGGGCAGGCGAGGGCGCATTGGCCCGCGCGGCGATGAAGTTGGCGGCCATTTCGCGCGCAGTCGCCTTGTTCTCCGCCGCGACCGAATCCTCGAGGTCGATGATCAGGGCGTCGGCGCCCGATTCGAGGCCCTTGGCGAGCTTGCGTTGCGAATCCGCGGGGACGAAGAGCAGCGAGCGCATCAGGCGGGCTTCTTCAGGATCATCGCCTGGCGCAGGCACTGGGCCACCAGCACGTCGTTTTGGTTGTAGGCGCGGTGTTCGAGGTCGACGATGCCGCGATCAGGCTTCGATTTCGATTCGCGGATGCCTTTGACTTCGGTTTCGACCCGCACCGTGTCGCCGTGGAAGAGCGGGTGGGGGAACACCGTCTCCTTCATGCCAAGATTCGCAACCGTGGTGCCCAGCGTGGTGTCGTGCACGGATATGCCGATCATGAGGCCCAGCGTGAAAAGCGAATTGACCAGCGGCTTTCCCCATTCGGATTTTTCCGCGTAATCGAAATCGATGTGGAGCGGCTGCGGGTTCATGGTCATGGTCGAGAACAGGATGTTGTCCGTCTCGGTCACCGTGCGCCGGATGGGATGGCGGATGACCATCCCGATTTCGAATTCCTCCAGATAGAGACCCGCCATTCGATCCTCCTCCCGCTCACCCGACTTTGCCCAAACGCCCTCGGCCAAGGCCTTAATGAACATGGTGAACCGTTCGTAAACCATTTTCCGCCAGTGTCGGCCACGAAATGCGGGACGGCTTTGTATGGTCATCAGTCACTTTCTCAAATGGGTCAACCACGCAAGGGTGGCCGAACGCGCAGCGGCGGCGGCGGCACTCGCGAGGGCCTATCTCAACCAGGATATCCGGTTCGAGGATCGCTGCGAAGCGGAAGCGGCGCTGACGTTGCTGCTCGACGACCCCTCCGAGAAGGTGAGGCTCGCCATGGCGGAGGTGTTCTGCCTGAGCATGTCCGCACCACCCCAGATTGTCGCCGGTCTCGCGCAGGACCAGAGGGAGGTCGCCTCCGTTGTCCTCGTGCGTTCGCCGTTGCTTACCGATCTGGACCTTATCGACCGCGTCGCCTCGGGCGATGGCGCGATCCAGCGGTTTGTGGCTATGCGGGCGACTGTCTCGATGGCCGTCTCGGCGGCGATCGCGGAAGTGGGCGAGGCGGAGGCCTGTCTCGAGCTCCTGCAGAATTCAGGTGCGCAGATCGCCGCGCTGAGCTTCCGTCGTATGGTGGGACGCCATGGGCATGAGGCACATCTGCGCGAGGCGCTGATTGCCGATGTGCGGTTGCCCTCGGACTGCCGCCACATGCTGCTGGTCAAGCTTGGCGATGCCTTGCGCGCGGCTCCCCTGGTGCTGGCGCTGATGGGGGAGAGGCGGGCCGAGCGCATCACGCGCGCTGCCTGCGTGCGGGCGTCCGTCACGCTGATCGATGCCACGCCGGACGTCGAGTTCATGGCGCTGGTCGAGCATCTTCGCCTGCGCGGCGATCTGACGGCGGGTTTCCTCATCCGCGCGGTCGCCAATGGCAAGATAGACTTTTTCGGGACCGCGCTCGTGGCGCTGTCGGGCAAGAGCGAGGAACGGGTGCGCTCGCTTCTGGCTTCAGGGCGCGACGTCGCGATCGCGGCGATGCTGCGGGCCTCTGGCCTGGCGGATGCCACGCATGGCGTCGTGCTCTGTGCGCTGAAGATCTGGCGGGAGGTCGCCAACGGGCGACGCCTGGCCGGCGCGCAGGAAGTCAGCTGGATAATGCTAAAGGAAATCGGAGCGACCCCTGGCCAGCGGGGCCCGGGCGACGCGCATGCCGAACTCGCTAAACTGCTGCGGGAAATCCATCTGGATGCGCTCCGCGAGAACGCGCGCGGCCACGCGCTGGCGATCGCGGCAGCCTGACCGGACGGCGCTCAGGCGCTCAGCGCGTCATAGGTGGCAACCGCCGACTGGCAACGCTTGGCGACCTCGGCCGCGTCCATGCCCGGCCGATAGACAAAGGTGCCGAGGCCGAAGCCGGCGCAGCCCGCCGCCCGATAGGCGGCGAAATCGTCAGGACCGACGCCACCCACCGCATAAAGCGGCACTGCCGGCGGCAGGACGGCCTTCATTGCCTTGATCCCCTTTGGCCCCAGCACTTCGGCGGGGAAAAATTTGAGGCCGCTGGCACCAGCGGAAATGGCCTGGAACGCCTCGGTGGGCGTGAAGACGCCGGGATAACTTCCCATGCCAAGCCGGCGGGTCTCGCGGATTACGGCGACGTCCATGTTGGGGGAAACGATGAAGGTCCCGCCCGCCGCTGCGACCTTTGCGACGTCGTCCGGATCCAGAACGGTTCCAGCGCCGATGCGGGCGCTTTCGCCGAAGCTGCGCGCAGCCAGTGCGATGCTGTCGAGCGCCCTGGGAGAATTGAGAGGCACCTCGATCCATGTGATGCCAGCGTCGACAATGGCCCGGCACACGGCCGCGGTCTCGGCGCTGGTGATGCCGCGCAGGATGGCGATGATGTTGCGTTCGGAATTCATGTGCGCTCCCGGGAATAGGCTGCCTTCAGTCCCGCTATGGTCGCGCCGGCGCCATCCACGGCCTCTCCCGCGATTCCGGCAAGTGCGAGTGCCTGGAGATAGATCGGCGTCAGATTCGGGCTGCCCAGTACCGGGACGACGTCCTGGCCGGCGATCCAGTCGAGATGGCCGCCCACTTCCGCTCCGACGAGCAGCCCGGACAGATAGCCCAGGCACCATGCGGCGTCCCGGCCCGAAAGGAGCGAGGCCGCCCGCACCCTGAACAGCATGGCCGTCAGGCGATGTGGCGATTCCAGCCCGTCGGCCAGACCGGCGGCGATGCCTTCGGGCGTCATCGTGTCCTTGTCAGCCGAGGTCAGCGACAGCGACAAGACCGTGTGGCCTGCCATGGCATGGAAAAGGTCGCCGGTCATTGCAGTGGAGAAATGGGCGAGCGAATCGCCTTCCATGCGGGCCCACTTGCTGTGCGTGCCCGGCAGTATGACGGTGCCGGAGAAGCCGGGCCGCAGCGCGGACAGACCCAGCAACTGGGTCTCTTCGCCGCGCATGACATCCTCGCTGCCCGGCCTGCGAATGCAGATGCCGGGCAGGATGGATGGCCTGAGGCGCGGGCCTGCATCTGGAGGTCGAACGGCATGCGCTCCCAGCAGGCCGAGTGGCGTCGGCGCTTCGACATAGGGCGCCTCCAGCCAGCCCTGCCTGGCGCCGGCCATGCCGCAGATCACGACTTCGATCGGCCGGCCGTCCGCGCGCGAGAGAGTGCTGCAGGTGTTGTTCAGGACACCGGCGTATTCGCCTGGTGCCAGTCGGCTCATGCCGTGACCGGACTCGGCCACCGGATGGGCCGAGCCGTCGGGCGCGATGGCCCATATGCGGAGGTTCGAGGTGCCCCAGTCGGCGGCAACCCAGTCGACGAACTGCATCGGCGTTCTGCCCAAGTTTTCGGGACTCCGTGCGTATCACGAAATCCCGATTCTTTGGCAACCTCCGCAGGCTCGAACCAGGAGCGCGAGGGAAGCCAGGATCAGCGGGGCTGGCCGCTGACGGGGTCGATGTCGACATCGACGCTGACGCCATCGGCGCGGGCATATTCAATTTCCCAATAGCCGTCGCTATCCCAGTCGATCTCGTCGAAATGGCTGAAGTTTTCCTCGCCCTCGATAGTGGCCAGGATCTCGGACAACGGCATCGCGTCGGCTGGCGGCTGGGCCAGGGCGGATGCGGGGAAGATGATCAGGGCGGCGAGCGCCAGTGTTGCTTTGCGCATTCTGCATGTCCTTTCGGCTGGGGTGAGTGTGATCGAAATGGATGGCAAGCCGATCGTTCCCTACTGACTTGCTTGGAGCGAAGTCGCAAATGCGACGACATCGTCCATCAGCGCGTCTGTCCAGATGTCGTTGTGGCCGCGGTCCTCGAAGATGCGCAGTCGCTTCGGTTCCGGCGCTTGCTCGAAAAGGGCGCGGCCATGCCGGATCGGGACAACCGCGTCGCGTTCACCATGCACGAACAGCTTTGGCTGATGCACCTCGCCGATCCATGAATCGGCGCGGAAAGTGTCGTTGAGAAACGTCCTGACCGGCAGGAAAAAATAATGCGACGACGCCAGCTCGACGATGGAATCGAAGGCAGAGACCAGGATGACGCCGTCGAGTTCCGGTCGTTCGCGCGCCAGATGCACGGCCACGCCGCTGCCGAGCGACTGGCCAAGCGCGACGATGGGCCCCGTCGTGACATCGGCCAGCCAGTCATAGGCGGCCAGGCCGTCGACGAGCAGGCCCGCCTCCGTGGGCGAACCGGTGGAGCCGGTGAAGCCGCGATAGGAGACCGCCAGAAGACCGATGCCGTGTGCGGCCAAGCCGTCGGCCAGGAAGGCGTAGCTGGTGACGCGGTCGGCATTGCCATGGAAGAAGAGAATGGTCGGCTGGCCCGGCGCCGCTGGGGAGCGCAGCCCGTAGAGGATTTCGCCATCGCCTGTGCGGATGCGGACCGCCTGGCCCCAGGGCGCGGTCTGCGGGGCGCCGCCGGCCAGGCTGGCGCCCGCATAAAGGAGCCCACGCTGGGCGTAGTACATCAGGGCGACCACGAGGCCGTAGCCGAGCGCCAGCACCAGCGCGATCTTCAGGATGGTCTTGATCATCGCCTCCTCTCGGCCGGTGCCTCCGGCAGCACCCCCTCTCCGCCAGAACTGCCGATGCTTGATTGAAATTAAAGGTTTTTTCGATCAGTCGGCCTTTTTGCCCCTCATTATACCCCACATAAATGTTGGATTTGCTGGTACCTTTTCGGATGCCAATGGACGATTGTTGAGCAAAACCTAACCGGATTCCGGATTATTGTCTGTGGAGCCGTGGGGACCTTGGGCGCTTGTCTCGACTCGTAACAGCACCCCCTGCCAGTTCGCCCCATTTCATGGCACTCCTTGGAAATCAGCCCTTTGATGTCCTTCAACTAGCTGCTTGAGACGCTCCGGCTTGATAACCTCAACATTGTGCCCCCAAGGGTATAGGGCCCAAGCCATTTCCAAAAGTCCGCTGGCCGAGAAACGAACGGTCACGGACCCATCCTCGTTGCTCGTCAGGGTTTGGTCAGGGTGAAACCGGAAGCTGCGCACATTCTCAGCGACCTTCGAACTGAAACGCCACTCCACTTCACCGAATTCTTCATGGCTATGGAAGGCACCAAAAGACCGTTTGGCGAAAGCCTTGATGTCAAAGCCAGCCGGGATGCTGGCCCCATTCTCGATAACATGCACGTCCGACATGCGATCGATGCGCCAAATGGCGGGACGCTTCTCCAAAGCATCATTGTCATTTGCCACCAGATAGGCGCGGTGTCCAAAGATGACACCATAGGGATGGACCGTTCGCGAAGCTGTTCCCCCGGCCTTTTTCCGGTAGGAAAAAGTCACCTGCTTCATAGCCAGTAGCGCCTCCGTCAGTGGACGCATAACCGTCGGATCGAGCTTGGGACTGGGACCGGGCCGCGCCATGACATGGCCTGTTTCCAGCAGGGCCTCATAGTCGACCTCGAGACGGGTTCTCTCATGCACCGGGGCTAGCAACCTGATCTTTGTCCGAAGCTGTCGAAGGTTTTCGGCGTCGAGTGGGTCGTTGGATGCCGAAAGGACGTCAATCGCCCGGTCCAGCGCCGCCATCTCGTGAGGCGTGAGCCCGACAAGCTCGGCAAGCCGATTGCCCGTCAGAAAGACGCACATCTCACCGCTCTCATTGCGTCGGCCGGTCAGGCGCGCCCCGAAGACCCGTTCGAGCGCCTTGAGCATCCGCTGGGTGTTTCGTCGCTTCCCATTCGATGTCGGCGCATCCGACCGTTCATCGATGATGGAGTAGGCCATGCCGAACCGGTGGGCTGAAATTTCCAGCGCCAGTTGCAGCAGGTCCGCTGCCTTTTGGTAGCTCATCGGCCGACTCCGGGTAACTGAAACTGTCGCCCAAGATCATTATCCTGACGCGCGTGAAGATCAACGGCACCACGGAAGGAGGCCCTCTTGCGGCACAACACTGCTGACTTTCTGGACGAAACCGGTTCCATATCGATGCTGGATGCGCCCTTCGGTGCCTATGAGAAGGCCATTCTGCGTTCAATGGTCCTGTCATTACTGGCAGCGCGGATCAACAATGGCCGCGTGCGGCTGAGCGAGGAGTTCCTTGCGTGGTATGCGCGGTTCGCGACGGTGACAGGCCTAAACTTTCCTGCCGTTGATAAACTCGCCAAGCGTGCAGTGGAGGACCGGCTCTCCATAAGCAAGCCGACAATCCGCCTAAGCCGAAAAGCCGTCTTGGAGCAAAATGCATTCAACCCCGAACGGTCGGCCTTGCAAAAACGGCTCGACTGGGTTGCCGCAACGCTCAAGCTGGAGACGCGAGAGGCGTTGGCTCTCGCTGCGGTGTGCAGGCTGACCCAACTTGGTCCCTTCCGCGGTCTCGCCCAAGCCTTAGCCGAGTACGGCGAAGAAAGAGATGAGGTGTCGGCGCGGGTGGCAGGCACTGTGATCGGCCTGCATGGCCGCAGACTCCACAACATTTTCGACAGGCAGGGGCAATTGATGCAGCTTGGGCTGCTTGAAGACCGCCATGGTGGCGACTTCGCACCCTCTGAAATGCTGCTGAAGTTGCTTCGCCAGCGAACCACTGACCCGCGTGTCCTTGAAGACGCGCTGATTGGAGGGCCGGTAGTATCTAGGCTGTCCCTTGCCGACTTCGACCATCTTGGGCAGGCGCGGGACGATGTGGTTGCCATCCTTAGCGGATGTATGAAGCAACGAGCTGAGGGTGTGGGCCTGTTGTTTTACGGCCCACCCGGAACGGGCAAAACCGAGTTCGCCACCCTTCTTGGCGAGGCTTGCAAGGCTCGGGTTGTGTTCGCCGGAGAGATCGGCAGGGAACACCGCGAGCCGGAGCGGGCAGACCGTCTGGCGCATCTTTCACTTCTGTCCGCAATCGGACGCCGCGCCGGTCGTGTGATCGTGGTGGTGGACGAGGCTGATGACATCTTTACCGGCGTTGACGACGATGAATACTCCAACCGCAGCGGCTCCAAGGTATTCATCAACAGGCTGGTCGAGAGTTGCCCGGTTCCGACGATCTGGATCACCAATCACCCCGAGCGTCTTGGCCCAGCCGTGCAGCGGCGAATGTTGCGCGCCGTAGAGTTCAGAAAACCGGGGGCTGATGTACGTCGGGCCATCATCAACCGACATCTCAGTGATCTCGATCTGGACATTGATGCCGGTAGCAGGGCGCGTCTGGCGAAAATCGATGCCGCGCCAGCTGTAATCGCATCCGGGCTGCGTGCCGCCAGTCTCGGCTGCGGCGGTGGGCAGATGGCCATATCATCAGTGCTGTCCATTCAGCGGGCCATGGGACGGCCTGAACCGGTCCCTCCATTGCCCCAGCATGTTGGCTTCGATGCCGCCTTGTCGTCCGCTGATATGAACCTTGTCGATCTTGAGGAAAAAGTCGCGGCAGCGGGACCGTCCGCTCTCTCGTTTCTGTTCACCGGGGTACCCGGAACGGGCAAATCAGCTTATGCCCGCCATCTTGCTGCGCGTCTCGAACTTGACGTGCTTCAGAAGCGCGGTTCCGACCTACTCGACAAGTATGTGGGGCAAACGGAAGCAAACATTGCTCAGGCATTCGAGGAGGCTGCGGACTGCCGGAAATTCCTCATATTCGACGAGGCCGACACACTGCTGTCCGACCGCCGACACGCGCACCGGAACTGGGAGGTAGGCCAAGTCAACGAGATGCTGACATGGATGGAAAACCACCCGATGCCATTCGCCGCTACCAGCAACCTTTTGGACCGGCTCGACCCAGCGGTGCAGCGGCGCTTCCTCATTAAGGTTCGTTTCGCAGCGATGACTGCTGACCAGATTGACCTTGCCTTCCGCCGATATTTCAGCTGCGTCGCTCCAAAGAGCCTGTTGCGCCTCGACATGGTAACACCGGGAGACTTCGCGGTGGTCGCTAGAAAGTGCAAGGTGCTGGGTCAAGACAATGCCGATATTTTAGCCAATATGATCGCAGCCGAGGTCGCATTGAAGCCGGGCGCAAACAGGACGATCGGGTTCCTATGACGGGGGGAATGGGCCCTCCAGCGCCCAAGTCATTCTGTCATCATGCCCCGAGATTGACTTCGATTTTGGTTCATCTACGCTCTGCAAAAGGGGCAAGATATGCGATTTCTTCACGATAATGAACTTGCTGCGGAAGTTCGCACAATCTGCCAGCAACCCAACGCCAAATGCGCAGTCGCATTTTTGGGCGACGAATGTCGTAATCTATTTCCGGAAATTACTGACATCGATTCCAAAATGATACTCAATCTAGGCCTTGGCGGCACCAATCCCGCTGCGGTGCGGGTGATGCTGAAAGATTTGGGACCTGACAATGTAAGGAAATTGAATACGCTACACGCCAAAGTCTATATCGGGGAATCGAGTGCGATTGTTTGCTCTGCCAATGCTTCCCTCAACGGGCTCGGAAGTGGAAACGACGTTCCGCCAAGTTGGCGCGAGGCTGGCGTAAGGATCGATGCAAAAGACATTGTTACCGAAATTGAAGAGTGGTTTGCAAAAATTTGGAATGATGCGACTGAGATAAGCGAGGCAGATTTGCTTGCAGCTGAGATGCTTCGGAAACAACGCCCCCCAACGGCTGAACAGATTGGAGCTTCAAGTCAGGAATTTCTTCTTGCACATGGAGAGAAAAAGGCCCGTCAAAATCAGGCAGTCAGAATGGCGTTGAGTAAGGCTGACAGTCTGAATAGTGACAAGGAATTTATCAAATGGATAAGAACAACCTACCAACCGAAAGTCGATTATCGTGCAGCTGAGAAATATCTAGTTGAAAGCCCCTATGGTGAATTGTTCACAACAAAGCCAGTAATATATTTGGCCAACACGTTTTTACAAACGAAAGAAAGAATTCGCGCCAAAGGAGGTGGCGGGATAAAACGAAATCAATCTGCAGGAGTACTTCTAGCTTTGGGTTTTCGCATTTTTTCCAAGAGAGGAGGAAGGCTTGTGGATCCTCAAAAATAGGAAAGCATTACGTTCGACCGCATGCGGTTTCGTTGGATCAAGCACCGGGTATCAGCGCGGAGCACTCCGCAGCCTCCATGCCGCGCCGGGCGCTATGGCGTCACCTCAAGGCATACCCCTGCGTGACGTAACCGGAGCGGTTGCCACAGCCGTAACATCTGGGTTGACACCGACTATTTGTGACAATGTAGCCTCGGGCCTAAAGCTTGAGGTGACAGGCCATGGCTCGCATCGGTTACGCCCGCGTCAGCACGATTGATCAGGACCTTGATACCCAGCTCGCCAAGCTCAAGGCCGAGGGCTGTGAGGTCATCCGGTCCGAGAAGGTATCGGGCGCCAGTCGTGACGGTCGAACCGAGCTGGCGACCATCTTGGCGTTCCTGCGACCCGGCGACGAATTGGTTGTGACCCGGCTGGATCGACTAGGGCGCGACACACGTGACGTCCTGAATCTGATCCACGAATGCGACCAGCGGGGGGCCTTCGTCACCGTGCTCGACCCGCACGTCTCAACCCGAGGCGAAATGGGGCAGGTGATCATGACGGTGCTGGGCATGGTGGCTCAAATGGAGCGGCGGTTCATCAAGGAGCGTCAGCGCGAGGGCATCGAGAAAGCCAAAGCGAACGGTGGCTATCGCGGCGGCAAACGCCGCGTCGATCGAGACGAGGTCCTCCGGTTGCATGGGGAGGGCTTGGGCCCGTCGGCCATCGCAAAGGCGGTAGGGTGCTCCCGGATGCAGATTTACCGGATCTTGGGCTAAAGACGCAGGGATCCTGCCCCTGCCAAAAGGATCTCGTAGCTTAGAAAATTCTAGCGGCATGATCTTGCTGGCTCGGCCGACTTCCAGCGATATCAATTTTCTTCAAGTGCGCAATAGAAGTGCGCTGAGTTCGAGGTAGTTGGTTCTTCGAAGTCGCCATCCTCGAATCGGCATGCACGGTAGCCCTCAAGGTTCAAAACAATGCGCGACAATGCGCCTTTAGCCACCCACGCCTGCGTAGCTGTCGGTCCGACCGTAGAGTTGCCAACGGTGACAGTCGCACTTGCTGGGTCAGACTCAAATCGTACGATCATGCGACTGGGATAGGGGTTGGCACCCGCCGTCGCCACAAGATTGGCCATTCCATCGGGTCCGAGCTGGCCTAATGGGAGCACCTGTGTCTCAATTCCCCCAAATATCAGCGCGTTTTCAGCGGAGTGCACTGCAAGTTCGTCATCGGGGCTCAAGACAAATGTCGACGAATCGAACCTCCCCCCTACATCAGCGCTGGGGAATGCCACCGCGAACTTCGACAGATCATCTGGGCCCATTATCTCGATGAATATCTTCGGATCGAGCGTGCCCACGCTGACCAAAAGGTCGCCCGTCACGCCAAGCGGTTTCCCGTTGGCGTCGATCACGTCCACCCCTGCCCACGGCTGGTATTCGGCGAATGACGGGCAAAACTCTAGGAACGCTACACGCATCTCGGCGGCGCTAGTGGCTTCGCCCGAGAGAGGCACTGCGTCAGGAAAACTGCAATCCTCGGCTCTAGCGCTCCCCACGACCACTATCACGATCAAAAACGTAGCTATTGCTATTCGCATTGGGCCGGTCCCTCATTTCGCTTTTGAGGAAAGAAGGAGATCATAGCAGATCACCAGCATAGGCACGGCAGACAAAGCTACTGCCATACCCTGTCTTCCGACCATATTCTCGACGCCCTCCAACGGCAGAGTTGAGTAGTTGGCCTTGCTAAGCACCGCCATCCTGGCCAGAAATCCGAAATAGAGCCCTGCTGCGGACAACAGGAAGAACGCTCCAGGTGCCACCACGAGCTGGCCAAGGGGGGCCGGAGGCGCGTCCTTCAGCAACAGACCGACGATAACGAACATCCCGAATGTAAGTGCGAAGAGCATCGACACCGCCTGATCAGCCGCAGCGACTGCGTTGGACAATTGTATTGCCAAGTCCCCGCCTACCACTGGCTCTGCGTCGCTGATTTCAACCAGCAAGGGTCCCACAAACAAGAGGGCTAGCGAGACAGTTCCACAGCCGACCAAGATGACGACAACTCGATGTATTATCGACACCATCCGGGCCTCTCAAGCTCATGGCAAAGCCTTTGGTGATGCGCTGGCTGCGCGGAGGGAAAGGCCTCCCAAAATGGTACTATGAAGGATGAAATCCTGTTCGCCAAGGATTTCGGACCTGTCCGCGTTGAACAGACGACCAGCAACAATTTCCTGTTTGGGTGATGTATATTTGGCACCGGTTCTTCGAGATATGTTTCGCCGAGAGTGCGGAAACGATGCCGTAGCCATTGAGAGCCAAGATAATAAAGGCTTTCCATTTTCACTTATGACTTCCTTCAATGCCCCGCGCTACCGTCGAGTTTGTGTATGAACATTGTCTCTTTGGCGAAGCTTCATGGGTCGTGTCAAAGAAAGATACAATCGTCGGGCTGCCGAGAAACGTTTCGGTCATGTCTACCAACCAAGCGCTGGTGACAGGTGCACCTATTGCGGGATGCCAAGCGACGGCAAGATTGACCATCAACCGCCCGTTTATGTCCTGCATCGGTTCGCTAACGGCGGGCTGGTTACCAAGAAGGCGATCCGTGAACAGTTCGGTGAATGCAAACTCGTGCCCTGCTGTACTATCTGCAACATGGGACTGGGTGCCTACCATGGCCGCGACGACAACGACCGAAGGCGCGAAATCGCGAAATGGTTCGTCATAGACAACCGCATTGCCGATGATGGACTTTTTCTGGAAATTGGACGCCAATGGATCGAACGAAGGCTGCAAGGCATTCGGGGGACCGAGATCTATGAGTTCCCGGGGGTGGGCCGCGTGATCTATCTCAACGCGTTGGTTGGAATGATGCAAAGGCAGTTCAGCTGTCCTGACGAATTTCCTGATTGGCTAAGTGTGGTCCAATCCGAACTCGCCGAGTGGCTCCGGTCCACGCCGCGCCGCAAATCCCAGTACTTCTTGGATATGGCCAACCTTGAGAGTTACGACCTGCTGCCCCACGCCCGTGATGATCCTCGTGGACAATTCAACACCCAATATGCGTAAGCTGACCGGCGTTTGTGGCCGAGAACTCAGATGAGCGTTTTGATCCCTCGTTCAAATCGGGTACTTCTCGCCGGACATTGAGGGCTCAGGGGCGATGCGTAGCGAATGCCGACACTGCGGTGGTTGACGAGGGACGATGACATCAGGGCAGCCGGGAGCGTGCCATATCGGCTGCTGGAGGAGGTTCCCAACCTCGGCTACGGCGAACGCGACACCGGCAATATGCTCATCCAGGGCGACAATCTCGATGCCCTGAAGGCCCTCTTGCCGTTCTACGCGGGGCAGGTGAAGTGCATCTACATCGATCCGCCATACAACACGAAATCGGCCAATTTCACCTACTACGACGACAACTTAGAACATTCACAGTGGCTGGCCATGATGTGGCCGCGGCTCGAACTCTTGCGAGAACTTCTTGACGAAAAGCTGGGTTCCATCTGGGTGAGCATTGATGATCGTGAGGGTCACTACCTCAAGGTGATGATGGATGAGTTGTTTGGACGCAGCGGCTTCGTGGCGAATTTCGTCTGGGAGAAGGACAAGGGCGGTCGAGGAGACGCCGATGTATCGCTCAGCCACGACCACATTCTTCTCTACGTGCGGGATCGTAAGCTGTGGGGCAAGGCCCGCAACTTGATCGAGCGAACCGTTGTTCAGGCCGGTAGGTTTCGCAATCCCGACAACGATCCTAGAGGTCCATGGCGACAGGGTGACGATGGAACGGCCAAGAGTGGAACGGAGAAGCAGCGGTTCCCAATCACACTTCCATCGGGTCGCGTCGTAGTCCCAAAGAAGGGGCGCTACTGGGCCTTTTCAGAACAAACATTTGAATTGGCGCGTCGAGAAGGGCGGGCGTATTTCGGCAAGAACGGTGACCGGCTTCCTTTGATCAAGCGTTACCAAGAAGTCGTCCGGGAAGGAGTGGCGCCTCGAACTTGGTGGGCGGGCGAAGATGTAGGCACCAATCAGTCCGCGAAGCGTGATCATCTGAACAAGCTGCTTACTGACGTCGAACCGTTCGACACCCCAAAACCAGAGACCTTGCTCAGCCGCATCCTCCACATATCGACCAATCCGGGCGATCTCGTGCTCGATAGCTTTCTCGGCTCGGGCACCACTGCTGCTGTGGCTCAGAAAATGGGGCGTCGATACATCGGCATCGAAATGGGTGCTCATGCCGAGACCCACTCCCAAATCCGTCTCAAGAAGGTCGTAGACGGTGAACAGGGCGGCGTTTCCGAGGCGGCGCACTGGCATGGTGGCGGGGGGTTCCGCTTTTACCGGCTCGGCGCTTCGGTGTTCGATGAGACCGGCCAGATACGCCCCGACATCAAGTTCCCTGTGCTGGCCGCACATGTGTGGTTCGCGGAAACGCGGTCACCATGGCCAAGACCGGACCCGTTGTCGCCGGTGCTCGGCGTGCAGGACGGTCGCGCATACGCATTGCTCTATAACGGCATTCTCGGCGACAAGTCAGCGAGTGGCGGCAATGTGCTGACCCGCAAGACACTCGCCGCGATCAGGGACGCTCTGCCGGAGGGCTTTGTCGGCCCCCTCACAATTTATGGCGAACGCTCCGCCCTTCTGGATGCCTCACTTGCGCGCGAACAGATCGCCTTCAAGCAGACCCCTTATGACGTGAAGGCTCGGGCGTGATGGAACTCAAGGCCTATCAGAATGAGACCCTGAAAACGCTGCGGCGCTTCCTCGAAAAAGCCCGCGTGGAAGGCCCCCGCGCGGCCTACGAGGCCATCGTTGCCGAACCCGAGATGACGAGGCGACTGAAAGGCTTTGCAGGCTCCTACAAGCCTCTGAACGGCATGGACGAGACACCTTATGTCTGCCTGCGGCTGCCGACTGGGGGCGGCAAGACTGTGCTCGCTGCGCACGCGGTCAAAATCGCCAAGGAGACGTGGATCGAACGCGACTACCCGCTCGTTCTGTGGCTGGTGCCGACGACCACGATCCGCAAGCAGACGGTAGACGCCCTTAAGAACCCAAGACATCCGTATCGTGCCGCACTCGACGATGCCTTTGCAGGTCGCGTTCGCGTGTTCGACATTAGCGACTTCACCCAGCTGCTGCCCCACGACCTGCGCTCAAATTGCTGCATCGTGGTCGCCACCATCCAGACACTGCGAGTGAAGGATACCGAGGGCCGGAAGGTCTATTCCCACCACGAGATGCTGGAACCGCACTTCACCGCGGTGCCGGATAAGATGCCGGGGCTGGAGGTCATAGAAGATGGGAAGGCTGCTGATACCATCAAGTTCTCCTTCGCTAACCTGATGCATTTGCACCGTCCGCTGATGATCGTTGACGAGGCGCATAAGGCCGTCACCGGTCTGTCCCGCGATATGCAGAGCCGCGTGAACCCAACTGCCATTATTGAGTTCACCGCCACCCCGCGCACCAACTCCAACATCCTGCATTCGGTCTCCGCTCAGGAGCTGAAAGACGAGGAGATGATAAAGCTACCGGTCATGCTCTCGGAGCATCAGACATGGCAGGGTGCGGTGACAGGGGCGATCTCGAAACGAGCTGAGCTTCTGGAAGATGCCCGCCGGGAACGCGACTACATACGTCCCATCGTCCTGTTTCAGGCCCAGAACAAGGATGAGGAGGTCACCGTCGCCGTGCTCAGGCAGCACCTGATCGACGTGGAAAACACCAACCCGAACAGCATCGCCGTTGCCACCGGAGACCAACGGCAACTTGACGGCATCGACCTGTTCGACCCGGCGTGTGAAATTGATTTCATCATCACCGTCGAGGCGCTGAAAGAGGGCTGGGACTGCTCCTTCGCCTATGTGTTCTGCTCGGTCGCCAACATCCACAGCGCCACCGATGCCGAGCAGCTTCTGGGCCGCGTCTTGCGCATGCCCTATGCCAAGAGACGGTCTATCCCATCGCTTAATCGCGCGTATGCCAACCTGACGTCGAAATCCTTCTCGGAAGCCGCGCATGCGCTGAAAGACCGGCTTGTGGCCATGGGCTTCGAGGAAGGTGAGGCCGAAGACAACATCCTGCCCGAACAGCTTGACCTTTCCGAAGGTCTGTTCGGCCAAGCCCGCCGTCCGAAGCCGAGCCTGACACGAACCATCGACGCTGATCCAGCCGCGCTGAAAGGGTTGGAAGCAGCCGTCCCGTCCAAGGTGCGCGTGACTGCCGAGGTGGACGGCAAGGCCACTGTGAGGATTACCGGCTTCCTGAGCCCTTCCGAGAAGAAGAAACTGATCGCCGCGCTGCCCGAGGCAGAAATCGGCGGCTTCAACCAACAGGTCGCCAGCTACGAGGCGGAGCATCTGCACCATGCCTCTCCAGCAGAACGGGGCGAGACCTTCACCGTCCCGGCGCTGATGACATGGGTGCAGGGCGAGCTGGAACTCGCCGACACCGACATCCTGATGGAGTACCATGAGTGGTCGCTCGCCGACCATTCACCGAAGTTGGAGGCGCAGGACTTCGCAATTCAGGCGGCAGCAGACACCTTCGAGATCGACATCGATCAGCAACGGCTGTTCGTGAAACACGCCGACCAGAGCGCCCAGCTTCTGCTCGACATCCCGGTCGAGGGCTGGTCAGAACAGACGCTCGTGCTGTTCCTCGACCGGCAGGTGCGGGACAAGTTCATCGGACAGGGGGAACTCGTTCGCTGGCTGACCGACCTTGTGAACTACCTGACCGGCCCGCGCAACATTCCGCTGTCATCGCTGATGCAGTGCAAGTATCCGCTGGCACGTAAGGTCAAGGAGCGGATCGCCGATATCCGTACCACGGAGCAGAAGGGCGTCTATCAACGCTCGCTGTTCGCGCCGGAAGCCAAGCCGGAAATATCCTTCGACAACGGCTTCGTGTTCGCCAACGACATGTTCGCCGGGGTCCGCACCTATCGCGGCTCATACCGGTTTTCGAAGCACTTCACCGGCTGGGATCAGATCCCCGCCTTCGACGGTACTGACGATGGCGAGGAGCTGACATGTGCCAAGATGCTCGATAGCCTGCCCGAGGTGAAGCACTGGGTCAGGAACGTTTCGAAGCATCCCGATGCGTTCTGGCTGCCCACCGCATCCGGCAAGTTCTACCCTGACTTCGTCGCCGAACTGACCGATGGCCGCATCCTCGTGGTCGAATACAAGGGCGCTCACCTGACAGATTCCGCCGATACCGACGAGAAGCGAGCTATCGGGGCGCTCTGGGAAAAAGCCAGCAGCGGCAAAGGTCTGTTCCTGATGGCTGAGAAGCAAGTGGGCGGGGAAAATGTCCGGGGGCAGCTAAAAGCAAATATATACCGCAATTAAGATACGTAAAATAACAATCAGTGAAGAATCCATAATTGAAATGAACTGGGGGATGAGATGGCATTCGAGCCGAAGACAGACTATCAAATTGAACCACGCACAGTTTATCTGAAGGATTTCACTGAGTACAATGAGGAATATGTAACTCGCCCACCGTATCAGCGCAAAACCGTATGGAATAGCAAAAAAAAGCAGGGGCTCTTGGATAGCATAGTGCGCGGCTACTATGTCCCTAAGGTAGTCTTACGCTTGGTTCGTCTTGACGAGGAGAGGACGGTTGACGAAGTCATAGACGGGCAACAGCGCATCACTACCGTGCAAGACTTCTTTCGCAATGAGCTCCGGCTGCCAAACTCCCTAAAGGACGTTTCACCGGATCTTCCAGGAAAGCTGTACCGCGAACTACCAGCAGATAAACGAAAATACCTCGACCGCCTCCAGTTTGGTGTGGATCGCATCACTAGCCTTGAGAACCCGCACGATCCAGAGCACCAGAGGCTGGCCACAGAGATCTTCTGGCGATTGCAGCAGGGTGAAAGCCTGAACCAGATGGAGATCGCTCATGCCCGCTTGTCTTCGCTGGTGCGCAACTTCCTAGTAAAATACGCCGATGATGAAGCCTTCGATCACGAACTCTATCTTCCTATTGATAAAAATCCTCACAAGCACGAATTCTTCCGCATTGTAAATCGTCCAAACGACCGGATGCAGCATCTAATGTTGCTCGCGCGCATGCTGCTGATTGAGGCGAAGGATGGCGCCACCGACCTGAAAGATCAGGAGGTCATAGATCTGATCGATCGTACGCAAGTCAGCGACGGTATCGGGAACGAAAGCTACGAGAGCAACAAAGAGTCTAAAGAAGTATTAACTACGCTTAACCTTTTTGCTCGGCTTTTCAAAGACGATCCAATGATCCAGGCCGGAGACAAGGTTCAGGAGCTCAAGCCGGACTACCTTATACTGTCATTCTTCATGCTCTTGAGGCATCTTAGAAAGCACTATGTTGTCGGCGATGAGCAATTGGCGTGCTTTCGACAATTTGTCATCGGTTTCCATGAGCGTTGGCGGAAATCAGATCTATCCGATCGGGATATGATCGAATTCACTGAGAACCGCCAGCATAGTTTGGCAGAAGTCCGCACCCGCGAAATCGTGATACGACAGCTATTCTGGGACTACCTAAGAGGGCAATCGGTCGAATTGACGCCGAAGGACGGAAAGCGAGCCTATGATGTTGGCGACCGGATTGCCATCTACCGCAGGGATGAAGGGCGTTGCCAGCAGTGCTTGGCCGAAGGGAAGCCTGCGGCGGACGCGGTTGTTTCGTGGAGAGAATATGAAGCGGATCATATTCTACCCCACAGCAAGGGTGGCGCTACGACGCTGGACAACGGGCAACTCCTTTGCCGTACTCACAACCGTTCGAAGAGTGACATCGTCTCGACATAGCCGCTCGCCGTGATGATACGAACTAACTCAGTTAATCTAGATCAGAGATCAAACAAGCCTGCCACCGCCTACCGAAAGAATCCGTCAGCGGTGGCCATTTGCCTGAGCCTCAATACTCATCCGCCCGCATGATGGTCATGATGCGGCGGGTGACATCCGGGTCAGCTGGGTCGGGTGAACCAAAGGCCAGATCGTTGTCGTAGTAGTCGATCTTCCAGAGATACAGCTCGCCATCGAGGTTGATGGCGCCGAAATCGTGCACCCCGTATGGGTCGTTTTCCTGAGAGACGGCATCGTATGCCTGGATGGCAAAGGTAGAGGGCTGCTTGCGGGGCCATGGGGAGCGCAGCCGGATTTATCGGGACGAGGTTCTGAGGTTGCACGCGGCGGGCATGGGGCCGACGGCTATCGCCACGGCGATCGGAGGTTCGCAAGTGCACGTCTACCGTATATTGGGTTAGTATAAATGTGCTAAATTGATAGTTTGGGAGATGCGCCGGGATGAAATCTGTCCATCTAATATGTCGCCGCGAAGGTATCGGATTGAAGGGGCTCACGCTTGTTGCCCGGGATCAACACATCTACGAATCATGCTGCTGGGCATTTCGGCCAACGGACGATATTGAAAGCCTCGTTGGTGGCTGGATTTACCTTCATCCTGTCAGCAAGAATAGTCCATCCGAGTTTGGTGGAGTGATCCGCGAAGTGCACCTTACCCAGCGCGAAGGGGTGGCAATCGAAGATGGCTACATTCTCGTCATTGAAGCTCGGGAAGAAGGGCGGGATCAAGCATGGCGAGGGGCTAACCACGGTATGGCGTGGACAGGCGGGGTCATCGAAGCGTCGCTGCCACACGAGGTTGCATGATGCCGACCGAACCTAAGGGCGGAATATGGAGCGGGACTTACTCCTTGTGGGTTCAGCGATGAACCGCATATATGCGTATCAACAATGAGATGCTTGGCGCCACTTTAAAGGGCGATAATTCTGAAGGGGGCGCCCTGTCGTCTGCATGACAGGGTTCGTCTTTGCGGGTGTCATGAAGGCGACTCTGTTGATTGACGATGGATACCTCCTTGCTGCCGCGATATCGGCAGGCAAGACCTATGACGCAACGTTCGCTTCCAAATTTTCTCATTCACGTGTCGCAGCAGGTAACCGCGAAGGCGGGACCCTTTAGCCGGTGTAGGTCCACCGCTTAGAGGATTAAATGGCGCCGTTAGGCCAGCCATTGGCGATGCGGTTGAGGGTTAGGGGGGGGCTTTTGGATCGCGGCCTGATTCACCGCCAGGACCGAAGACGGAGCCCGACCGGTCCCGATCGACGCTGCGCTTCCCCGATTCACCTTATCAACCATTGGGAGCGTCCCAAGTCCGCTCCTCTCTCCGCCACATACCAATGCCTTGAGGGTGCTGGAAGCGCATGATTTCGTCGGGATAGTCGCGTGGCCACAGCGAAGCTTCCCCGTTGGGCCAGCCTCCTTCGCATACCAAATACTCGGGCAAGCCGCTTCGCTTGACCTTCTTGGCAAATAAGCCCTGCGGATCACGGAAATCAGTATGGTTGCCGCCGAAACCGGTCCCGGGCGATATGATTACAAGCGCTTTGGGCAACACTGAACTGAAAAGCGCTTCCCACGCACCTACCCCATCCATGCCCAGAAAAAGGAGGCTAAAGCGGAGGGGGCCATGGTCCTCGCCAAATTTAGGAAGTCGCTCAAACACGAACCAAGTGGCAAAGGGAGCTGCAAACTCTACCGGCGGGGTGCCGAGCGGGCATAGCCAATCGTTTAAGCCAAGCTGTTGAGGTGATAGTTCTTGCCGGACAGCCATGCGATAGCCGCGAAATCCTCGTTGCTCCAACTCGCTGTCGAGGTTTTCACGGCCGATGAGATAGTCGGCGTAGACGTAGCTGTGGAAGAGGCCCGACAGAAATTGGACCGGACGCCCATCCGTGCCAGAAGCCGGGTAGAAGCAACAATCTTTCAGCAGGTCAGGGAAGGCGAATTCCCACAACACATTGGGATCGCGTTGGCCACAGTTGATCCGAACGAGCCAGCTCGGCATCGACATTTCACGAGAGAAGCCATTTTCTGACACTTCGGCTCCCTTCAGAGTCATAGCTCAACCATCAGAGCTTTTCGCATAGCCTACCAAAGCTTCACAACGGAGCAGTGAAGGATTCCGCTTCTCATACGCAACCCAGCTATCCGAGCAAGTCAAACGCGCTTCTGTAGCCGGTCACATCGATGACAGATTCTTCTTCGAGCATAGCGAAGCGCCGACCAAATCGCCGTCCCATCCACTTGAGCTAGTCCCCCAGCCTTTCTTGAAGGCCTCCTTCTTGCATCATTTCTGCTCCGAGCCGTCAAATTCGATATCACCAATTCCCCATGACATATGATCCCTGCGATCGGAAGTAGTTTGAATATACCGGGCAATTTCTTCAAAATATATCCTTCTTTGCCCTTCGGCTTCTTCGATCTCATTCAATATCCATCCTAAAATCTGATCTTTTGAAAGCTTGCTCATTTTTGCCACCTCATTGCTTTCCGTCTTGAAATAAAAAAACGCAAATTCGCGAGATTTCTCCATTGAGAATCTCGTGGCCCGGCCTCAGATTGAGGCTCTTGGGTTTTCTTTATGCTATACAGCCGTTCATCGCCGTTCAATATTCATCCGCCCGCATGATAGTCATGACGCGCCGGGTGACATCAGGGTCGGACGGATCCGGTGAACCGAACTCCAGGTCATTGTCGTAGTAGTCGATCTTCCAGAGATACAGTTCGCCGTCAAAGTTCACCGCCCCGAAATCATGCTCCCCATGGGGATCATTGTCCTCGGTGAAGGCATCATATGCCTGTATGGAAAGGTAGAGGGCTGCTTGCTGGACCATAGGAAGAGCAGCGACGCCACGCGTGGCCACAACCTCACCGCTTGGGAAGCCCTGACGCAGCGTGTCATTGAGCGCCCTGATCCGAGCGCTTCGATCATCGGCTTGCATCGTGCCAGCATTGGGTTGGATATCGGGGCGTCGGCTCATGGCATCAGCTCCTCGGCTTGCGAGCGTCGAAGGCCGGGTGCAGCAGAGCCACGTCCTCGGAGCGTCTCACGAACTGCCCGAGCTCAGGCCAATCACGCCATTTGAGGGTGAGCAGGCCCATGGCGTTCTTGTTCTCGACGGTCGCTTCCCACCAGCCGTCATCGACGGCGTCAGAGGCCAGCACCAGATGGCCAGCATCGATGCCAGACCAGTCGGTCGGCTTACCTTCCTTGGTCGGCGCACCAGCTTCTTTTTCTGCCGTTGCGTTGCCGCTGCCGCTGGCCGGATTTGACCCGGCGCTGGCCTTCGGCGTAGCGGCCTTGCTCGCCTCGGGGGCATACTTAACAAGTTCATCAAATAGCGATGCCCGTACAAAGGGCACAAAGGCCCGCCCGCTGGCGAACACGCGCCCGTGGGGTAGTTTGCCCGCCAAAGCGCGAAGCTCGTCAGTGGCCACCCTAAGGGCCGCCATGCCCATCATTTGGGCCGCCTTGGCGGCAAGGGCGGCATCGCCCTCGCCAAACCATGACGCATGGGCCTTGCCGCTGGCATCGCGGCCCAGGACAATGAGCGTGGCGTCAGTTGAGCTGGGCTCTGCAGCCTTTCCCGAATTTGTGGAGTTCTGCCCACCGGCGGCCGGATCACCTCCAGGTCGCGTTTTGCCGATCTCTCGGCCGACAGGTGAAAGCGATACGGGCTTCATCTTTGCCCGCTTGGCAGCGGTGCTGTTCACGGCGGATGCAACGATCATCGATTGGTCTCCCAGAAAAGAAAAAGGAGCCCGAAGGCCCCTTTGGTTTGGTTGGATTGAGATGTGGGTGGCGGTGAGGCCGCTGGCGGCGAACACGATGCGATGTCTTCAGGCGTCATCTGTCTGCTCCTCAATTCGCCTTGCTACTGCCGAGGCGTGGCTAACACGCTCACCGGCAGTCAATCAGTAGCATATAGGAATAAATACCTCTTGTCAATGACTGCCCGCTGGACGGCAGGTCGGCCGTCGTTTGCATTACGCGGATCTACCTACCCTTGGTCGGGACGGTATGGCCCACTCGCAGACCATGTTCGATGGCCACACCAACGAAATGGGGACCATCAACATCTAGTTCTCGTGCCAACCTCTGCAGTGAGGGAATGTCCATACAGACATCCTCGCCACCCATCAGTTTCTGCAAGACATCCAATTTGAAATCCGCCGCCGCCGCCAGCTGTTCAATTTCGAGACCCGGTATGCCCGCTATGATCTGCGAGAGCGCTTCGGGAAATGAATAATGCCCAAGCTGAAAGTTGACGTATTCGGCCCGATTCTGCGTTTTGCTCTCTGCGAGGCGCGTGGGGATAAAGCTCCGACGCTCCTGGAGCCATTTGAGCGCGGTATCCGCCGTCACCTTGGCAGGTTTTCCAGAAGTAGCGATTCCTTCCTTGCTCAACGAATTGCGGACAGCAGGTTCGGTCATTCCAGCCAGCAAGGCGAGACCGCGAATGCTGATGTCCCAATCCTCGGTCAGACTGCGACGAGCATTGGCCATATCCACCACATGCCGCACCTTGCTGCCTTCAGATAGATAGGGTGACCGCGCGCCCTCAAAAGAGGCCGGGGTTACTCCGAGGCCGAACGCTGCCAGATCGAAGTCCTCATCTCCACCGAACCGCCAGTAAGCCCCCGTCTGAAATGCGAAGTCGTAGGCAATGTCGAGGATGCTGGCTATGTGGAAGTGCTGCAGATTGATTTTGGACAAGTCATCGGCGAGAGGATTGCTGCTCCAATCGTCGACATTGACGCCGAGGAACTCTCCGGCCACATCAGCGTGGCGTACCAACGCAATCTGACTTGCCTGCGTGAAAAGTATCTCGCGCAGCTCGAGAAACATTTGGTCCTTCGCAAAGGGTACGCTCATGCCGCTGCTCCCAAGGCCGAGAGCGTCGTGATCTTGTCGACGAGAATAGCCTTGGCGGCCAGAATCTGTCGCCCGTTAGTTTTCGTCGACAATTGGTCTTCGGCCTTTGAGCCAAGGAAGGCGGCAATTCTCTCTGCGTTGGCGCCACTTGGATGCGGCATCCCGTCAAGGATCTGTTCCGGTTTCAGGATGCCGAGTTTGCAGAGGTGATGGAGGGCAATGCCGGGCTTGGGACCAAGGGGGAGCCAAACTGCGTCGTTCAAGAGGCGTGCTTCCTCTGCGAGATATTTCTCTATCATATCTCGTAGAGCTGTCGTTTTCAGCATGTCGGGCGTGCCGTTGTAGTTCACGCCATTTACAAAAACCGGATATCGCAAGGCAGACGTGAAGTGGACCTGCTCGCCCTTGGCTGTAAACAATTCGTCTGTCGAACTGATGCCGAAATGCTTGTTGAGGCCAATCTCGTCCATCATGCGCACAAGGTTCTTGCGCGTGCCCGCTCCGCTGAAACTAGCGGTAAGCTTAGCAGCCCTCAGAGTTTCCTCTGTAGACATACCTCGTTTTAGATGCGTCTTGGCTGCGAGTAGCGCGTTTATGCCCTGGACCCTGCCGGGCGTGATCCCGACGATCACGAGCTTGGCATTCCGCGCGATGTGATCGAACGGGGAGTACATAATCTCCAGCGGGCCAGCACGGTTGATCGTCAGGGCCTTCTTCGAATGGGGATCCGTAAACGGATCGGATGCGCGCATGGCTTCGATGTGCGAGGCACGGCTGCTGAAATTGTCGATAAGTGTAACCAATTTATTGATTCCTGTTTTGGCGGTGGGGATTAAGATTGGAATTTCCGAAGCGAACGCGCGACAGTAACTATTCGCTCGTTATTTCCTACGATCAGATAGCTGTTCCGATATCGACGAAGCCTCTGAAGCTCCTGCTTTGTAAGCTCGTTCGCCGCATCTTCGAGCGATCTGCGTGACAGAAACAGGCTAAGCGCCCCTTTGGCGTTTTTGGTCTCGCCGTAGCGGTAGAGATGGTCGATGACCCGAACTGGGATGCCACGCTGTTGAGCGCGAACCGCCGCATGTTGAGTGAGTGAAAGGTCCATCTGCCTGCTTTCCAATTGATGATGATGGTGACTAACCGATCTCATCAAACAATGTCAACAGAAAAATGCTATTGATGAATCATCCATCTCACATTTGATGGTGCCGGGACAACGGAGGGTATTTCGGTTTAGGCCTCCACAAGCAGTGCGGCCGTCAAACCCGTCCTTAACCGTCGGAGTAGCAGTCAAAATTTGGCGGCTAGAGACAGAGCACACTCCGATCGGCTACGTCCGCCATAGGGCTTCGCGATCGCACCGATCGTAGATTGGGCAGAAAAAGCTCTGGCAACCCCGGCGATCATCAATCCGATTGCCGTTGCAGATGTTGCGCTGCGACTGCGCACAGAAACGCCAGATAGCGTGCTGCACGAACCGGGGGAAGCCAGCCGGAAAGTCAGGATTGATGGTCCGAGTGTCAACGCGACTGGCCATATCCAAAATGATCTCCGCGCAACCACCCGGCAAATAGCAGGCCGGTCCATAAGGGTGATCTCCGCCCCGTCTCCGTAGAATGCCCGTGCGGTGCAGGAAATTGTGCACCAGCGTGTCGACGGCGATCATGGAGGCGCCAGCCGACACCCATTTCTCGCGCTGGGGATCTGCGCCGATTAGCAGATCGGAGAGGCTCATCGATAGGATCTTGTGACCCATTCCATAGATGTTGCTCATCGGCTCAAGGATGGCGGACCGAAATGCATGGTTGCCGGACAACCCTGCGTCCCCAGCAGCCGCTTCCAGCCGCATGTCGATCCAGCCTACGAGGTCACCGGCGCAGATGTCCCGAATGAACAGGAAGAGGCTGTATGCCGCTTGGCTGAGCCGCCCGTTGCGGAATGGATGGCCGGGCAATGGGCAAGAGGGGAGTAGGTTGGGCTCGGCGCACGACCACGCCGACTTTCGGAAGCCGCACTCTGCAAAATGCCAGTAGCTCCCAAGACGCGGACACGTGGCCGCCCCCACTCCCTCGCGCAATTCGCTCCATGTGGCCGTCGGGTTGGCTGTCAGGAACCGATTGACGTTGGCGTCCGACATCCCCTGATACTGCATCTTCTCCAAAAGCCAGTCGAAGATCGCCGCGGAGTCGTGGCGCTGCACGGCGTCCTGGATGCCCTGGACCTCGCACTCATGCCTGATGCGCGCGACGAATGCCGGATCGGCAAGTGCAAGAGCGGGACTGACCACGGCGATCATGTGTCGCCATTGCTCATCGAGATCATCATCCGAGTGAAAGTTCATAGGGGCCAAACGAACCCTGCCAAAGCAGCATCGCTACATCGGCCCCAATAGGGCGAGTCAAGGGATCGACTAAAGGTTGGCCACCAACGACCTCGATTTCAGTCCGGGTCACCAGCTTTCCCTGCGAGACCTGCCAACCCGCAAAACCCCCGCAGACCCCGTTCCAGAGCGATTCCGGTCACCGGTAAAGGGCATAGGCAAATGCCAATTGATATCGGCAAGCGAGGTTGCGCGAGGATGCGCCCGTGACAACTGCCTGCCCTCAGATCTGACCAATGCGGACGCCGTTTTCGAGCCCCGTATATGTGACGATCTTGCCAGTGGAGAGTGGTTCTCAAGCAATCAACTGAAAGAGCTCTTCCACACCAACAGCTACCAACCTCATAACCCAACCAATGGATAATGACATGCTCACCAGCAAAGAAGTAGAAGACGCTTTCACGAAGATGGTGATGGACCGAATAGAGTGTGGTTTTGACCCCCACCTGCTCTCCTTCATGTTCAACCCTATCCCCGGTTCACAACAGGCCAAGCTGAGAGAAATGCACCACGAGGCAGAACGCGCCTATGCGAAGATTCTCACACGCGCATTTCGTAGACCCCATTCCGTGCCGGACCTCATGTGCCTGCCATTCTGGTTAGTCTGCCCTGACTGGCCGGTGCCGAAGAAGCAGAAGCAGAAGCGTGACGATGTGACGATCAATGACGGGATGCACCTGCACGCCATCGCCCTGATGCCGCCAGACACCCGGATGCAGGAGAGCCTGTCGGACCACATCAGGGACAATCATCTCCACTACTGGGGTGCGGACAAACCGGTTCGGCGGTTGCACGCAGACCCAATGACCAAGACGCCAGCAAAGGCAGTCGGCTATGCAATGAAATCTTTGAAGCGCCGCAGGATGGACGAGACAGATATCCTGATCCTGCCGCGCGCCAACGACGAGATGAGCAGACTGTCTCGCGCCGAAAGGCTTGAGGACGAATAAGAAGAAGCAACAGGAGGCGCACCAGCTTTGGCGCGCCTCCTCTTCAGGCAGCAGATCATTTGGCCGGTGCGCGATCGATCCCGTGCACCGTGATCATGGTCTCCTTGCCAATTTCATTCAGCGTTCCCTTCATCACGAATCGCTTCCCGACTGGGACAGCGGAGAAACTTACCCCCACGTCGAACTCGGCTTTGAGATGAGCAGTGTACTTTCCGGACTTGCGAGGCGCCTTCTCCTTGCCGACGGCTGCGGAACGTGGACCCTTGGCCGCCGGGGCTGTTACTTCGGTGTCCTTCGCCTTGGCTGCCTTCGCCCCGCGAGGACCGGTGCTTGCCTGCGCCTCATCCTCATCGTCATACAAGTCGTCATCTTCCGGCAATTCTTCGCCGGGAGCACGGTTCCTCCCCTCAGCGGCAAGCTTCTTGAAGCCACCCCGCGCTTTGATCGCACCGGCAACTTCTTCAGCCGGGACGTCGTCATCCCAAAACGATTTAAGCGCGCGATGGTAGAAGCTGGCCTTTTTGGAAGCGTCATCGCCTTTTCCGAACGTGAACCGCAGAACGTAGCGGAGCGCGTTGGCTCCTTCACCTTGATCGGGAGGTTGCCCGGCCTCTTTCCAGTGCTCGAGACGGCAGAACGCCGCCCAGCTTTCACTGTCCTCTGCAAGCGATTGGGCGACGCCGTAGGCCTTGGCAATCTCTTCACGCAATACTTTCTGGTACCCGGCATAGGATTCGCGAATGGCCTTTCTGGCAGCTATGAGTACCGCCACGAACTTCGTACAGTGCGAAGTTGTCTTCGATATTGGAGGGCTGGAAGAGCTGCGGTTAGACGGTGGACCCTTCGGCGTCGCAGAGTGCTTGGGCTTGCCGATAGGGATCATTTTTCGCCTCCCTCAATGGTCTTTTCGATCAGGGCGTGAATGGCCTCTGCGCGCCAGCACGTGGTGCGCGGCCCAAGCTTGACCGGTGCAGGAAAGCGCCCGTCTTTGATGCCCGCCCACCACGTCGAGCGAGAGACGGGAATGGGCCCGTTCGGCGCCAGAATCTGTGCGAGGCGCACGAGTCCGGTTGTCGGAAAGTCCTTTTGCATTTTTTGTCTCCATCGGTTGTCGATGAAGACGGGCTACTGCGTGTGCGGCTTGCATTGGCCGAATTCGGGAATCTAAAACCGAAATCAACCCCGTAGAGCCCTCCGCCTAATCATCTCTCGTCGAGGTGTTCGGCAGCCTCCTGAAGAAAGTTTCGTATAGTGTCGTCGCTAAGGCGATAACCCTGCCTGACGAGAGCGCTCTTCATATTGCTGGATGCACTATTATTTCTTCCGCTAACATAACCAAATTTATCTTTCGCGACTCCGATTATCATTTTGTATATGCTGCTTTTCTTATTGGCATTGAAATCTCTAATTAAATCCAATTCTTCCTTTATTTTATTTGCTTCCTTATTCAGTCTGGCAATTTCTATTGTCAGTTCATGCACACGCTCTGATAGCTGAAACTCATTCCCCTCTACAGGCAGAGGGATTTCGCCGTCAAAGATGGATTCGACAACTCTATGGTATTCGCCGACCTTGAGGGTCCATTGCTGGATGAGTTCGCCGTCAGTGGTCCACTTGGGTCCGTCATCTGGCCTGTCGTTCGACAGATCAATCACATCAATGCCGTCCGGCCACTTGGCGAGGAACATACGCACGAACTCAGGCGTGCCTACTTCGAGGCGATCTTCATCCGCCAGCTTCCAGAAATAGTTCGAGACGTCCTCACTGACGCCCGGATATCTCGCACTCACATTCCGCCAGATCGCTCGCTGGCCGCTAGTCATGGGTTGCTTCCTCATCCAACCGCCCCTTTTTGCCCCTGCACGAAAAGAGCCCAATCCTCCATCATCGTGCGCCGCTTCTCAAGGAGATCGCCCCGGCGGTATGCCGCTTCCACCTTGTTCTCGACCGTATGCGCAAGGGCGAGTTCGGCAACCTCTCTTGGATGGCTGGTGGTTTCCGCAGCCCAGTCTCGGAAAGCTGATCGGAAGCCATGTGCGGTCGCAGACAGCTTCATGCGCCTCATCATCGTGAGAAACACCATGTTCGAAAGCGGCTTGTCGTCCGACTGACCCGGGAAGATCAACGGGCTAGTCTCGGCTAGTCCACATGCTGCTTCCAAGATCGCGACGCATCGACCACTTAGGGGGACGCGGTGCACCCGCTTTGCCTTCATGCGCTCGGCCGGGACAATCCATAGCTTCGCAGTCCAGTCGATTTCCTCTTTCTTGGCCAACAGCACCTCGCTGGTCCGCGACGCCGTAAGGATCAGGAACTCGAAGGCCAGCTTGGCACTCTCGCTGCTGCCGCCAGCGTGCAAGCGCTGGACGAACGCTGGCACTTCCGCAAACGGCATTGCAGCGTGATGTCTATTGCCGCCATTTTGCCGAGGAAGCCCCCGCAACACACCTTCGACAGGATTGTCCCCGGCGCGAAAGCCGGAGGCCTTGGCCCAGTCCATCACCGCCCCGATTCGCTGCTTGATCCGGCGTGCTGTCTCGGGCTTGGTCAGCCAGATCGGGGACAGCACCCGCAAGATGTCGGGCGTGTCTATAGCGTCGACGCGGCGGCTCCCCATCAACGGGAATACATACTGCCTGAGGGTGTTGATCCATTGTTGGGCGTGCTTGGGATTCTTCCAACTCACCTCGCGCTCGGCATGAACCAGCTCGGCCGCGTCCTTAAACGTCGGGACGAGCCTTTGTGCCTCTGCCCGCAACTCTTGTGGATCGCCCCCTTGCCGCGCGATCTTTCGATACTCTTGTGCTGTTTCGCGTGCCGCTGCGAGCGATACCAGTGTGGCGCTACCAAGCCCAAAGTCCCGGCGTCGCCCTCTGACCACAATGCGAAGGAGCCAACGTCGAGCACCAGAGGCATCGACTACCAGATACAGACCATTGCCATCGGCAAGGCGAGCCGGACCCTTCGCCTGCTTCACCTGGAGCGCACTCAATGCGTTGACGGGATGCTTGCCGGTTGCCTTCATTGTTCACCCCACACTTTGCCCCACATTTTATAGTGGACTTGGGCGAATGGCAAACGACGATGTCGGACGAACTCAGCCGGGCGCTGAGAGGGATGGCTTGGATAGCTCGTTGAAATAATGAACGTTTCTGACCCTATTGGGACACTACCGGACATCTCAGCCGCTTCCGGGTAAGCGGCCCCCGTGGAAGCCGAACAGGATCAGATGTCGAGTTCCTCCACGAACTCGGCATTGTCCTGGATGAAGCGGAAGCGGGATTCCGGCTTGGTGCCCATCAGCGCATCGACGGCCGACTTCGTGGCTTCCTCGGCATCGATCACCTCGACGCGCAGCAGCATGCGCTTCTTCGGGTCCATCGTGGTTTCCTTGAGCTGGGACGCCATCATCTCGCCCAGGCCCTTGAAGCGGCCAAGCTCGATCTTGCCGCGCCCGGTGAACTCGGTGCGCATGAGCTCGTCCTTGTGGGCGTCGTCGCGGGCATACATCGTCTTGCCGCCCTGGGTGATCTTGTAGAGCGGCGGAACGGCCATGTAGAGGTGCCCGCCCTTAATGAGCTGCGGCATCTCCTGGTAGAAAAAGGTGATCAAGAGGGCCGCAATATGGGCGCCGTCGACGTCGGCATCGGTCATGATGATCACGCGGTCGTAGCGCAGATCCTCGTCGCGGTAACGGTTGCGCGTGCCGCAGCCGAGCGCCTGGATGAGGTCGGCGATCTGCTGGTTCGACGTCATCTTGTCATGGCCAGCGCTTGCGACGTTCAGGATCTTGCCGCGCAACGGCAGGACGGCCTGGCTGGCCCGGTCACGCGCCTGCTTGGCAGAGCCGCCCGCCGAATCGCCCTCGACGATGAAGAGTTCCGTGCCGCCGGCCGCATTCTGCGTGCAGTCGGCGAGCTTGCCGGGCAGGCGCAGCTTGCGCACGGCCGACTTGCGGTTGACTTCCTTTTCCTGGCGTCGGCGTACCCGCTCGTCGGCACGCGCGATCACCCAGTCGAGGAGCTTGGTCGCTTCCTGCGGGTTGTCGGCCAGCCAGTGGTCGAACGGATCGCGGATTGCCTGCTCGACGATGCGCATGGCCTCCGTGGTGGCCAGTCGGTCCTTGGTCTGTCCGACGAAATCGGGCTCGCGGATGAACACCGACAACATGCCGGCAGCCGAAATCATCACGTCTTCGCTGGTGATCGCGGCAGCGCGCTTGTTGCCCGTCAGTTCGGCATAGGATTTGAGCCCGCGCAGGAGCGCGGTGCGGAAGCCGGCCTCATGGGTGCCGCCTTCGCCCGTGGGGATGGTGTTGCAGTAGGAGTGGACGAAGCCGTCGCCGCCGAACCAGGTAACGGCCCATTCGACCGCGCCGTGCCCGCCCTGGCGCTCGGTCTTGCCGGCAAATGGTTCGCGCGTGACCTGGAAGTCGCCACCCAGCGAGGCGCCGAGATAATCCTTGAGGCCGCCGGGGAAGTGGAACTCGGCCGTGTCCGGCGTCTCGCCCTTGGGATCGAGCAGGCCGGCATCGCAGGACCAGCGGATCTTCACGCCGCCGAAGAGATAGGCCTTGGAACGCGCCATCTTGTAGAGGCGGGCGGGATCGAAGGCGGCCTTGGCGCCGAAGATCTGCGGGTCTGGCTTGAAGCGGATCTGCGTGCCGCGCCGGTTATGCACCTCGCCGATTTTCTCCAGCGGCCCTTGGGCGTGGCCGCGCGAAAAAGTCTGGCGGAAATGCTGGCGCGAACGGAAGACGTCGACTTCGAGGATTTCGGACAGCGCGTTGACCACCGAGATGCCGACGCCGTGCAGGCCGCCGGAGGTCTCGTAGACCTTGGAATCGAATTTTCCGCCGGCATGCAGCGTGGTCATGATGACCTCGAGCGCCGACTTGTCCTTGAATTTGGGGTGCGGATCGACCGGGATGCCGCGGCCATTGTCGGTGACCGTCAGCGACCCGTCGGCGTCGAAACGGACCTCGATCAAATTGGCGTGGCCGGCGACGGCCTCGTCCATGGAATTGTCGATCACCTCGGCGAAGAGATGGTGCAGCGCCTTTTCGTCGGTGCCGCCGATATACATGCCGGGCCGGCGCCGGACGGGCTCGAGGCCTTCCAAAACCTCGATGTCGGCTGCGCCATAGCTGTCGGAGGCGTCGGCCACATGGGCAGGCTTGCGCACAGGCGCAGACCGAGGGGCTGGCGCTTCGGGCTCCCGATCGGGCGTGGACGGGGGAACGGCGGAGAAGAGATCGTCGTGCATGGGCACCGTATATCGGCTGCGAATCGTGGACGATAGTGCCACGCTTCAAAAGGTGAAGCGAATGCCCTTCGCTCAGCGCCCGCAGCGATCGATCGGCGCCGATTGAGACCTCAGCGTGGCGGTATGGAGGGAGCCGTCGGGTGGGGCGGACGTGGTCGGGCAGCCATCCTCGATCTTCAGCCAGGCCGAGTTGTTGAGCACCATGCCGCAAAGCGACAGGCGCGGGGCCATGCAGGGCGGTTCGATGCAGGCGATCTCGCCCTGCCGGTACCACTGGCCGTTGGCGCGGCACATCGGCCCGTCCGGCTCCATGTCGGCAGCGGCAAAGGAGGCAAGCATCATCGCGAGTGCGGGCACCTGATCCATGCCGCAAGATAGCATGGCGGCGAGATATCGGCCATTGGATTGGTTCAGTGCGGGGCGTGGAAATCCAGTTCGGCGATCACCGGTACGTGATCCGAAGGCTTTTCCCAGGCGCGCACGCGCTTGTCGATCGAGGCGGCCGAAAATCGGTCGGCCGCCTCCGGCGACAAAAGGATGTGGTCGATGCGGATGCCGTTGTTCTTCTGCCAGGCGCCGGCCTGGTAGTCCCAGAAGGTGTAGGTCTCGGCCGCGTCCGTGACGGCGCGGACACACTCGGTCAGCCCGAGTGCCTCCAGCCGGCGCAGGGCGGCCCGGCTCTGCGGCTGATAGAGCGCGTCGCCCAGCCAGTCCTGGATGTTTCGGGCGTCGATCGGGTGCGGGATGATGTTGTAGTCGCCGGCCAGCACAAGCGGCTCTTCGAGGGCGACACGCGCCTCTGCCCAGGCCTGCAGCCGTTCCATCCAGGCGATCTTGTAGGTGAATTTTTCGGTGCCGAGCGGATTGCCATTGGGCATGTAGGCGCTGACGACCCGGATCACCCCGCCATCGACTGAAAACACACCCTCGATGAAGCGCGACTGCGCGTCGGACTCTTCGCCCGGCAGGCCGCGCGTCGCCTCGTCGAAGCGCAGCTTGGAGAGGATCGCGACGCCGTTAAAGCCCTTCTGGCCGTGGGTTTCGACGTGATAGCCGAGCGACTCTATTTCCATCCGCGGAAACTGCTCGTCGACCGACTTGATCTCCTGCAGGCATACGACATCCGGCGCCGTCTCTTCTTCGAGCCAGTGCAGCAGGTTTTCGAGGCGCGCCTTGACGCCGTTGATGTTCCAGGTCGCGACGCGCATGGGGGATCAGATCGAGAAGGAGGTGCCGCAGCCGCAGGAGGCGACCGCATTGGGATTCCTGATCTGAAAGGATTGGCCCATGAGGTCGTCGACGAAGTCGATGACCGAGCCGCCCATATAGACCAGCGACAATTCGTCGATCAGTACCGTGGCGCCGTTTTTCTCGAGCGCGGTGTCGTCCTCGTTCCGCTCGTCGACGAGGTCGAACTTGTAGGAAAAGCCCGAGCAACCGCCACCTTCGACAGACACGCGCAAGGCGGTCTTGCCCGGTTCCCTGGCCAGAATCTTGGCGATCCGCGCGGCGGCGGCATCGCTGACTTCCACATTCTTCATCTCGGTAGCTGCGTCCATGCCCATCGGCGTCACCTTGCGTTCATGGTCCCAACATAGGTATGGAGCGGCACACCCCAAGTCAACACGCGGGACGGGCGCGGCGACATTGGCAACTGACAAGACAGTGCTGGGCGACATCGGTTTCGGCCACAGGCCCCGCGCGGCCTATGCGACCGATCCCGCGCGCTCGCGCGGCCGGCTGGTGCCGGAGCCCGAAAGCCGCACGCGCACACCCTTCCAGCGCGACCGCGACCGCATCATCCATTCCACGGCCTTTCGCCGGCTCAAGCACAAGACACAGGTCTTCATTGCCCATGAAGGGGATCATTTCCGCACGCGGCTGACTCACTCCATCGAAGTCGCCCAGATCGCGCGGGCGCTGGCACGGGCGCTGCGCGGCGACGAGGATCTGGCGGAGGCGGTGGCGCTGGTGCATGATTTCGGCCATACGCCCTTTGGCCATACGGGCGAGGAGGCGCTGGACCGCAAGATGGCGCCCTGGGGCGGCTTCGACCACAACGCCCAATCGCTGCGCATCGTCACGCTGCTGGAACAGCGCTACGCCGAGTTCGACGGCCTCAATCTCAGCTGGGAAACGCTGGAGGGGCTGGTCAAGCACAACGGGCCGCTGGTCGACGCGCAGGGCAGCGGGCTCGAGGGCGAGGTGCCGCAATCGATCCTCGACTACTCCGCCCGCCACGACCTCGAACTGTCGCGCCATGCGGGGCTCGAGGCGCAGGCCGCGGCGTTGGCCGACGACATCGCCTACGACACGCACGACATCGACGACGGTCTGCGCGCCGGGCTGCTGACGTTGGAGATGCTGGAGGCGGTTTCGCTTCCGGCCGCGATCCTGGCCGAGGTGCGGGCGCGCTATCCCGCTCTCGATCCGGTGCGCACGGGGCATGAGCTGATGCGGCGGCAGATCACGCTGATGGTCGAGGATGCGATCTCGACGGCCACCACGCGGATTGCAGAACTTGATCCGCAGAGCGTCGAGGACATACACGCAGCAGGACGGTCGATGGTCGCCTTCTCGGCGGAGATGAGCGCGGCGGAGAAGGAACTCAAGGCCTTTCTCTATGCCAATCTCTACCGGCATCCCGAGGTCATGGCCGTGCGCGCGCATGCCGAGCGCGTGGTCGACGATCTGTTCGACCGCTACATGGAGGACGACCAGGCGCTGCCCGAGGCCTGGCGCGGTAGCGAGGCGATCAGGGAAGATGCGGTGCGGGCACGCCGCGTGTCCGATTTCCTGGCGGGCATGACCGATACTTACGCCATCAAGGAACATCGGCGGCTGTTTGACCATACGCCCGATTTCGTCTAGGCGATGCCGGTTTGCCGGCCCCGGCCCGCACGCGCAAACCTCCCGAACCGAAAGCCCGACCATGAACATCTTCGCTGCCTTCGGCGACCGCATCCGGAAGTCGATCGAAACGCTGGGTCTCGAGACCACGGATGGCGCCGCGCTCGACCTGTCGCGCCTGACGGTCGAGCCGCCGCGCGATGCGACACATGGCGATCTGGCGACCAATGCGGCCATGGTGCTTGCGAAGTCGGTCGGGCAGAACCCGCGGGCGCTGGCCGAGATCATCGCCGAGCCGCTGCGGCTCGACAAGGACGTCTCGTCGGTCGAGGTCGCCGGGCCGGGCTTTATCAATCTGCGGCTTTCGGACGGGTTCTGGCAGGCCAGGCTTGGGGACATCCTGTCGGCGGGCACCGATTACGGCCGCTCGGACGTTGGCGCGGGGCGCAAGATCAACGTTGAATATGTCTCGGCCAATCCGACCGGTCCCATGCATGTGGGCCATTGCCGCGGCGCGGTGGTGGGCGATGCGCTGGCCAACGTGCTGGCCTTCGCCGGCTTTGATGTGACCAAGGAGTATTACATCAACGATGCCGGCGCGCAGATCGACATGCTCGGCCGCTCGGTGCTGCTGCGCTATCGCGAGGCGATGGGCGAAAAGATCAAGGAGATCCCGGAGGGGCTCTATCCGGGCGACTATCTGGTGCCGGTCGGCAAGGCGCTGGCCGAAGAGTTCGGTGCCAAGCTCCTGGACATGCCGCAAGAAGAGGCGCTCGGCATCGCCAAGGATCGCGCCATCGATGCCATGATGGCCCTGATCCGCGACGATCTCGCCGCCATCGGCGTGCGCCATGACGTGTTCTTCTCGGAGCGCACGCTGCATGCCGACCGCGCATCGGCGATCCGCAAAGCGATCAACGATCTGACGATGAAGGGGCATGTCTACAAGGGCAAGCTGCCGCCGCCCAAGGGCCAGGTTCCCGACGATTGGGAGGATCGCGAACAGACGCTGTTCCGCTCCACCGAGGTCGGCGACGACATGGATCGTCCGCTGGTCAAGTCGGACGGTGCCTACACCTATTTCGCCGCCGATGTCGGCTACATGAAGGACAAGATCGCGCGTGGTTTCGAGCAGCTTATCTTCATCCTGGGCGCCGATCACGGCGGCTACGTCAAGCGCATGGAGGCGCTGGCGCGCGCGCTTTCGGACGGCGACGTCAAGCTGACGATCCTGCTTTGCCAGATGGTCAAGCTGTTCCGGGCCGGCGAGCCGGTGCGGATGTCGAAGCGGGCAGGGACATTCGTCACGCTGCGCGACGTGGTCGACGAGGTCGGCCGTGACCCGATCCGCTTCATGATGCTCTACCGCAAGAACGGCGAGACGCTGGATTTCGACTTCGCCAAGGTGACGGAGCAATCCAAGGACAATCCGGTCTTCTACGTCCAGTACGCCTCGGCGCGCTGCCATTCGGTGTTTCGGCAGGCCAAGGAGCAACTCGGCGTCGATGGCATGATCGCGCGCGATACGCTGGCGGCGGCGGCTCACCGGCTGACCGACGAGGGCGAGGTGGGCCTGATCCGCAAGCTCGCCGAATACCCGCGCCTGATCGAATCGGCTGCCCAGCAACTCGAGCCGCACCGGCTGGCGTTCTATCTCTATGATCTTGCCAGCACCTTCCACGGCCACTGGAATAGGGGCACGGAGACAAACGAGTTACGGTTTGTTAAGGTTAACGACCCAGAGTTGACTTATGCCAGACTCGGGCTGGTGCAGGCTGTGAGTGACGTCTTGACGTCGGGCCTGGCGCTGATCGGAGCAGAAGCTCCAGCAGAGATGCGCTAGGCAACCCTCATTACCTGACACCTTTTGCCCACATTGCGCTGGTACGGGCCGAAACAAAGTAGAGACGTCGCCGGCGTCCGACCTATACAGTGCGGGAAATGGCATGGCAGACAATACGACGCGGCGCGCCGAGCGCCCGGAGCTTGAGGACAACGATCCCTTTGCGGAACTCACCCACATCATGGGGCACGATCCCCGGCAGGATGCGGCTCAGGACGCAGAGGCCGATCTGGCGTTCGATCTCGAAAACGAGCTCCTGGGCACGCTCGATCTGAGCGACGATCAGGACCCTGAAGCCGTCATCACCCCTGCCGCTCGCCAAGAGCCTTCATGGATGGAAGAGGCCACGATAGAGCCCCACTTGCCCGCCTATCGGGACGCTTCTCCCGAAGCGGCCGAACCCGTGTCCGGCGAACTGGATTTTGCCGATTTCGACGCCGAATTGCATGCAGCCTTCGAAACCGGGCTCGACGACCAGCCGGCGCTGGCCGGGGAGATGCCGGTCGCAGCAGATGATTTGCATGAGGCCGACTATCCGCCGCAGGCCGATTATCGCGCGGCCGATGAATGGTCTGATGCGGACGCCCTGCCTGCAGAAGCCGATTGGCGGGACAAGGAGTGGCAGGAGACCGCGGATGCGGCACCCACGATGCCAAGCGCCGAGGACCGGACTGCTGCCGATGAGACCGCGCTGGACTGGTCGCCTGAGGAAATGGCCGACGATTGGTCCACGGATATCCAGGCGGAACCGGAATCCACGGCTGAGCCAGAAACCATGACTGCGCCGGAGATCATGGCCGCTCCCCTGGACGAAGACCATTTCGAGTTCGATGATGAACTCATGATGGCCCTGGCTGAAGAGCCTGTCCGGGAAGACCACGAGGTGCACGCCGCGCCGGCGGAAGACACCTACCAATCGCCGCCAGCCGCCTCGTATGAGAATTTTGCCGATGAGATTGCCGTCGATGAGGCCCCCTTCGATGACTATCCGGTGGCTTCCGAATCGGTCGAGGCGCCGAGGCAGTTGAGCCTCGAGGAAGAACTGACGATGCTTCTGACCGGGGCCGACAAGCCGCGTGCCGAGCCGGTTCCCGCATACGACGTGCCGGTCGCATCCCAGCCGATGCCGTCCCGCGCCGCCGAACCGGTCGTGCCGGAGCCAGCCGCCGTGATGTCGCGGCCCACCTGGCAGCCCAGGTCGACGCCAAAGGATGAGCGCGAGGTGCCCGAGGTCGAGACGGTCGAGATGGCCGCATTCGAACCCATTCGCAGCGCCGAGTTCGACGTGCCCGACCTGCCGGTCAATGAGCGCGTGCAGACGGCCAGCGATTTCGACGATCTCGCAGCCGAGCTTAGCCGGGCATTCGAGGTCGGTGACGAGCAACCCGAAGCCAACGGGATCGACCCTTCCTATGGCGCGAACCGTGCCGCCGACGATCACAATCGGCAGCCGGATTTCGACTGGGACACGGTCGTGGCGGCTTCCGCCGCGACGGGCGCGGGCCAGGGACCAGAGGCGGCGCACGATCCGTATTATGAGAACGAGGATCTTTACGCCCGCGCCGGGAGCGACGCTCCCGGCGCGGGCGGCTTCGCGGCCTATCGGCATGACGATCCTTTCTCCGACGAGTTGCCGGAAGAACGGCCGGCCCTGCGCGACAATCGCCGCAGGAACATGACGATTGTCGGCGGCGCGGTGGCGATCCTGCTGCTGGGCGGCGTTGGCGTGTTCGCGCTTTGGTCGGGCGGCGGCGCGGGCGGTGGCGAGCCGGTCCTGCTCCAGGCCGATTCCGACCCCGTGCGCGTGCGGCCCGAGGAGCCGGGCGGCACGGTCGTGCCGAACCAGGACAGCGAAGTCTATCAGCGCGTGGCCGGCGGCCGCGAGGAGTCGGATCCGTCGCAGACGCGGCTGATCGACACCGCCGAGGAGCCGATCGACCTCACGGTGCAGGACGCGCCGCGCATCGTCGGCCCGGACGCCGGTGTGAGCGGATTCCCGACCGACCTGTCGGCGGTCAAGGCGGAGGATCGCCTGGATGCCGGCGCCGATACGGAATCCGCCAGCGCGACAGACGACGTGATTGCGCTGCAGCCGCGCCGGGTGCGGACCATGGTGGTGCGCCCCGACGGTTCCATCGTCCCGCGCGACGAGCCGGCACCGGCAGCAGAAGTGCAGGCCGAAAGCACGACGGCCGCCGCGCCCGCACTCGAGCAGCCGTCCAGTGCCGAATCCACGGTCCCGGCCACGGAGCCGGTGGAAAGCGAGGCCGCGGCGGAGACCGCGACCAGCATGCCGCAGGAGATCGCGCTGGCACCGGCAACGCGTCCCGAGCCTGAGGCCGCGCCGGAGCCGCCGGCCGCTGTCGCCGCACCTGCGACGCCGACGCCTGCACCCGCGACGGCGCCCGCAGCTGCGCCGGCCCAGCAGGTCGCAGCCGTCGATCCGGCACCGGTGGTGCCGCAGGCGGCCCAGTCCAGCGAATGGTCGATGCAGATCGCCTCGCAGCCCAGTTCCGACAGCGCCCAGGCGACCTATCAGGACCTAGCACGGCGCTACAGCTCGCTGCTCGAGGGTCGAGGCGTGAACATCGTGCGCGCCGAGGTCGACGGGCGGACCTTCTACCGGGTGCGCATTCCGATGGCGAGCCGCGACGAGGCCGTCAATCTGTGCACGAGCTACCAGTCGGCCGGCGGGAGCTGCTTCGTCTCGCGCTGACCTGAGGTCGACTGACAGAGAACTTGCCGAAGCCGGTGCGTGCGAACGTGCCGGCTTCGCGCTATTGTCGCCGCCATGAGCGAATCAAAAGCAATGATCCTCGGGGCAGCCGGACTGACCCTGTCGGCCGAGGAAAAGAGCCTCTACAGGGACGAGCGTCCCTGGGGCTTCATCCTGTTTGCGCGCAACGTCTCCGAGCCGGACCAGATCCGGGACCTGGTCGCCGAGATGCGCGCCTGCGTGGACAATCCCGCCGCACCGGTCTTCATCGACCAGGAGGGTGGTCGCGTGCAGCGTCTGCGGCCGCCGCTGGCACAGACCTATCCGCCGGGCGCCGCGATCGGCGCGCTCTACCGCCGCGACCGCGAGGCGGGGCTGAGGGCTGCCTGGCTCATGTCGCGGCTGCATGCGGACGATCTCATGCGCTACGGCATCAATGCCGACTGCCTGCCGGTGCTCGACGTTCCCGTCGAGGGCGCCCATGACGTCATCGGCGACCGCGCCTATGGCAAGGATCCCGATACGGTGGCCGCGCTCGGGCGGGCCGCGGCCGAAGGGCTGCTTTCGGGAGGTGTACTGCCGGTCATCAAGCACATTCCCGGTCATGGACGCGCAATGGCTGACAGCCATCTGGCGTTGCCACAGGTCGATGCGTCTCACGATGCCTTGTCGGCCCATGATTTCCCGCCCTTCAAGGCACTAAACGACATGCCGATGGCGATGACCGCGCATGTGGTCTATTCGGCGATCGATGCCGAGCGGCCGGCCACAACCTCTTCAACAGTCATCGGCGACATCGTCCGCGGTGAGATTGGTTTCGACGGCCTGCTGATGAGCGACGACCTCTCCATGCGCGCACTTTCTGGGGATTTCGCCGAGCGCACCGAGGCGAGCCTTGCGGCGGGCTGCGATGTGGTTCTTCACTGCAATGGCGTGATGGACGAGATGCGTCCGGTCGCGCGCGCCGCCCACCCCCTGGCCGGCAAGGCGCTGGAACGCGCCGATCGGGCATGCAAACTGCTTTCGGCGGGAGACGGCCTCGACATTGCCCTATTGAGGGCGGAGTTCCAGTCGCACTTCGAGGTGGCGGTCTGACGAACAGGGAGTTTTGAAGCCGGTGAGCGCGGGAGCCCCAAAAGCTGGACAGGCATTGCCGCTGGCGCCGCTGTGGAGCGACGACGCTGCGGCTGACAGGACCAGTTCGGATCCGGCCTTCGTGGTCGATGTGGACGGGTTCGAAGGTCCGCTCGACCTGCTCCTGCATCTGGCGCGCGGCCAGAAGGTGGATTTGTCGCGCATCTCGGTCCTAGCGCTAGTCGAACAATATCTCGAATTCGTCGAACGCGTGCGGGTTCTCCGCCTGGAACTGGCGGCAGACTATCTCGTGATGGCGGCGTGGCTCGCCTATCTCAAGTCCCGGCTGCTGATCCCCAAGCAGGCCCATGACGAGGAGGCAAGCGGTGAGGAGATGGCCGCGATCCTGCAGTTTCGCCTGAAGCGGCTGGAGGCGATGCGCGATGCCGCCTCGCGGCTCGTCAACCGCAACCGGCTCGGGCGTGACGTGTTTGCGCGCGGCATGCCGGAAGCCGTGATCGACGAGCGCCGCAGCACCTATACCGCTTCGCTCTACGATCTCCTGACGGCCTATGCCGGCCAGCGGCAGCGTCGGGCGATCACCAATGTGCGTATTGCCAAGCGAGGTGTGTGGTCGCTCAAGGAGGCGCGCGACATCCTGACCCGGCTGGTCGGGTCCTTCAGCGACTGGACCGCGCTGGACCAGTTCCTGCTGCGCTACATTCCCCGCCCTGAAGAGCGGGTGACTGCAATTGCCAGTTCCTTTGCCGCAAGCCTGGAGCTGGTGCGCGAGGGCAAGCTGGAGATGCGACAGGACAAGGCGTTCGCCACGCTCTACATGCGCCAGCGCCCGGAAGCGGCGAAGCGGCCAACGGAGAACTCCCATGAGTAGCGGCGGCAACGCCACGATCATCCCATTTGTCCTCGACGAGGACGAGAGCGAGGATGTCGTCCACGACCAGGGCGAGGCGCAGTTCCACCATGCCGAGGCGCTGCGCATGGCCGAGGCGATCGTGTTTGCCTCCGCCGAGCCGGTGAGCCTCAAGGCGCTCGCTGCCCGTCTGCCGCAGGGCACCGATGTCGTCACTGTCATGGAGGCGCTGCATCGCCAATATGAGGGCCGGGGCGTCAATCTGATCAAGGTGGGCGATGGCTGGGCTTTCCGGACCGCCGGCGATCTCGCCTTCCTGATGAGTCGCGACGCGACGCAGCAGAAGAAATTGTCGCGGGCTGCGCTCGAGGTGCTGGCGATCATCGCCTATCACCAGCCGACCACACGCGCCGAGATCGAGGAGGTGCGCGGCGTCGAGACCTCCAAGGGCACGCTCGACACGCTTCTCGAGACAGGCTGGATCCGCCTGCGGGGCCGTCGGCGGACGCCGGGCCGGCCCGTCACCTACGGCACGACCGACATCTTCCTCGACCATTTCGGGCTCGAGGAAATCCGTGACCTGCCCGGCATGGAGGAGTTGAAGGGGGCAGGGCTCCTGTCGCCGCGCATGCCGTCCAACTTCGCGGTGCCGCTGCCGCCGGCCGACAACGACCAGTTGACCGAGGATGAAGACCCGCTGACCGATATCGACCTCGAGGAACTGGGCTTGTTGACACCCCGCATCGATGATGATTGACGAAGGCGCACGTTCAGGCGGGTCTTGGACCGCTTCAATCGCGCGGAGAAACCGATGCGGGTAAATGAACCCGGGTCCGCATCCCGGGTAACGGCGGGCGTGACCTTCGCGGCGCGCCTGTCCTTTGAGAATGTCAGCCACGAGTTCAACCCGGGCGTTCCGGCGCTGCACGGCGTGACGCTGGCCGCCAATCCGGGGGAAGTGCTGTGCCTGCTCGGTCCGTCGGGGTCCGGCAAGACCACGCTTCTGAGGATCGCGGCCGGCATCGAGGTGCAGACGGGCGGCAGACTTCTGCTCAACGACCGCGTTATCGCAGGGCCCGACATATTCCTGCCGCCGGAAAAGCGTTCCGTGGGGCTGGTGTTCCAGGATTTTGCACTGTTTCCGCATATGACGATCATCGACAATGTCCGTTTCGGGCTGACCGCGCTGTCGCGCGCGGAGGCCGAGAAGGAAGCGCTGATCTCGCTCGGCCGCGTGGGGCTCGAGCGTTACGCCCATTCCTATCCGCACGTGCTGTCGGGCGGCGAGCAGCAGCGCGTGGCGCTGGCCCGGGCGATGGCGCCGAGGCCCTCCGTGCTCCTGATGGACGAACCGTTTTCAGGCCTGGACTCGCGCCTCAAGGATTCGGTGCGCGCCGAGACGCTGGCGATCCTGCGCCAGAGCCGGTCGACGGCGATCGTCGTTACCCACGATGCCGAGGAAGCCATGCGCATGGGCGACCGCATCGCGCTCCTGAAGGACGGAAGGCTGGTTCAGTCCGGAACGGGCGAGGAATTGTACCTGCGCCCGGTCAGTCTTTTCGCGGCCGGGTTCTTTTCCGAGCTCAACGTTCTGTCGGCGCGGGCCTCCGGGGGAGCGGCGGATACGCCGCTCGGGCGCATCCCCTGCGAGGGGATCACAGATGGAGCGGCCGTTTCCGTGGCAGTCCGGCTTTCCGGATTCGATCTTCACGAGAAGCATGGCGAAGTCCCAGCCCGGATTCTGTCGCGCCGGTTTCTCGGCGTTGTCGAGCATCTGGAAATGGCGGTTGCGGGTGCCGAGGAGCCGATCCGCGCGCGAGTCCGGTGCGGCGTCCTGCCGGCCGGCGCGCGCGACATTTTTGTTTCCGTGCGGCCTTCCGACGTTCTAGTGTTTGAAACAGAATGCGAAAGCGCTTAAGTCTGCTGTAAGAGCAAATCGAAAGAGAACGATCATGGGTACCTTCTCCGTATGGCACTGGCTCATCGTCCTGGTGGTCGTGCTGCTGCTTTTCGGCCGCGGCAAAATCCCCGAGTTGATGGGCGACATGGCTAAGGGCATCAAGAGCTTCAAGCGCGGCATGTCCGACGACGAGACGACGGATGCCAAGACCGTCGAGCATCGCAACGACGAGACCGTTCAGGGCACGACAAGGGAAAAGGCGAGCGAGTCCTGATTAGTACGCCTTGCGCGGCGTATCAGCCTTGCCCTTTTGCGTGACGAGCCATGTTTAGTCTCGGATGGCCTGAGATGCTTGTGATCGCGATCGTCCTGATCGTGGTCGTGGGTCCCAAGGACTTGCCCAAAATGATGCGCGCATTCGGCCGCACCACCTCGCAGATCCGTGCGATGGCGGGCGACTTCCGCAAGCAGTTTGACGACGCCATCAAGGAAGCGGAGCTGGACGAGGTCCGCAACCTCGCCAACGAGGCACGCAAGCTCAATCCGGCGAGCGAGTTGAAGAAGGCGCTGTCGCCCATGGAACGGGCGGCCAAGGATGTGAAGGCCGGGCTGGACACGGCGATGAACCCGAGCAAGCCGGCGACCGCCGTGCAGGCAGCGGGTGAAGCGACAGCCGTCGAGCCGACCAAGGCCGGCGCAGCGTCTGTCGCGGCGCGGGCGGCGTCCCGTCCTCTGCCCGAACCGGTCGGGGCGAAGCGCGCGGCGGCAGCCGCCGGTGCGGTCAAGGCGAGGACGAATTCGACAACCGGTTCCACAGCGGCAACCAGTTCCACAGCGGCAGCAGGTGCCAAGCCGGCATCGACGGCGGCTGCGAAGCCCGCGGCGCCTGCCAAGCCGGCTAGCGCGGCGAAGCCCAAGGCATCGGCCAAACCCAAACCGACATCTAAACCCGCTGCGTCCACCGGGACCAAGGCCGCCAAGCCGGCCGGCGCCACCAGCAAAGCCGGGGCAAAAAATTGAGCCGACCCGCCGACGACGAGGAGATCGACAAGTCATCGGCTCCGCTGATGGAACACCTGATCGAGCTCAGGCGGCGCCTGATGTGGTCGATCGGCGGGTTCTTCATCGCCTTCCTGCTCTGCTTCTTCATGGCCAAGGAACTGTTCAACATCCTGGTCCAGCCCTTCCTGTGGGCGTCCGACTGGGCGGGGCTGGATTCCGACCAGGTCGACCTGATCTACACGGCGCCGCAGGAATTCTTCTTCACGCAAATCAAGCTCGGCATGTTCGGCGGCCTGCTCATCGCCTTTCCGCTGATCGCCACGCAGATCTACAAGTTCATGGCGCCGGGGCTCTACCGCAACGAGCGCCAGGCCTTCATCCCGTTCCTGATCGCCACGCCGGTCCTGTTTTCGATCGGCGCGGCGCTGGTCTATTTCTTCTTCATGCCGATGGTGATGTGGTTCTTCCTGTCGATGCAGCAGGTGGGTCCCGACGAGCAGATCCAGATCTCGCTGCTGCCACGGGTCTCGGAATATCTCAGCCTGGTCATGACGCTGATCTTCGCATTCGGGCTGGTGTTCCAGCTGCCGGTGGTGACGACGCTGATGGCACGGGCGGAACTGCTGACGTCGGACGGGCTCAAGGACAAGCGCAAATACGCGATCGTGGGCGCCTTCATCGTCGCCGCGGTGCTGACGCCGCCGGATCCGGTGAGCCAGATCGGGCTCGCGGTGCCCACTATCATTCTCTACGAGATCTCGATCTGGACTGCCCGCATGGTCGAACGCCAGCGCGCGGAGCGCCGAGCCGAGCGGGAAAAGGCTGATTCCGAGGCCGAGAGCAGCGAAGACGACAAGGCAGGCGCACCCGCCGAATAAGGCGGCAGCGCTTGCACCTTGCGTCCGTTCCGATTGCGGTTTACGCCCTTGCCGGCTCGCAACAGGGACCCTGGACCATGCTCGACATCAAATGGATTCGCGAAAACCCGCAGGCTCTGGCCAAGGCGCTCGGCAAGCGTGGCTGGGGGCCGTCGGCCGCGTCTTCCGAAGTCGACAAGGTCATCGCCCATGACGATGCGCGCCGCGCCCATCTGACCGAACTCCAGGAAAGCCAGGAACGCCGCAATGCCGCCTCGCGCGAAATCGGCAACGCCATGCGCGCCGGCGACAGCACCAAGGCGGAGACGCTGAAGGCGGAGATCGCGGACATCAAGGCCTTCGTTCAGGCGGGCGAGGCCCGCGAGCGCGAGCTCGATGCGGCGCTGGAAGCCGTGCTGGCGGTGCTGCCCAACATTCCCCTCGACGACGTGCCCGTCGGCGAGGACGAGAGCGGCAATGTCGAGCTGCGCCGGGTGGGGCGCCGCAACGAATGGAACTGGGCGAAAGAGCACTTTGAAATCGGCGAGGCGCTCGGCCAGATGGATTTCGAGCGGGCGGCAAAGCTGTCCGGCGCGCGCTTCACGGTTCTGTCGGGCCAGATCGCGCGGCTCGAACGGGCGCTCGGCCAGTTCATGCTCGATCTGCATACGACCGAGCACGGCTACACCGAGGTGCAGCCGCCGCTTCTGGTGCGTGACGACGCGATGTACGGCACGGGGCAATTGCCGAAATTCACCGAGGATCTGTTCCAGACGCGCGAGGGTTTCTGGCTGATTCCCACTGCCGAGGTGTCGCTGACCAATCTGGTGCGGCAGGAGATCCTCGCCTCCGACACGCTGCCGCGCCGCTACACCGCGCTCACCCCGTGCTTCCGCTCGGAGGCAGGCTCGACCGGGCGGGACACGCGCGGCATGCTGCGCCAGCACCAGTTCTACAAGGTGGAACTGGTCTCCATCACCGACGCCAAATCCTCCCTCGACGAGCACGAGCGGATGACGGCCTGCGCGGAGGAAGTGCTGAAGCGGCTTGAGCTTCCGTTTCGCACCGTCGTGCTGTGCACCGGCGACATGGGGTTCGGTGCGCGCAAGACCTACGACATCGAGGTCTGGCTGCCGGGGCAGCGTGCCTATCGCGAGATCTCGTCCTGCTCGGTCTGCGGCGACTTCCAGGCCCGGCGCATGAATACGCGCTACCGTCCTCCCGAGAGCAAGGGCACCGAATTCGTGCACACGCTCAACGGTTCGGGTGTCGCCGTCGGCCGCGCCCTCATCGCCGTGATCGAGAATTACCAGAACCAGGATGGCACGATCACCATTCCGCAAGTCTTGCGCCCCTATATGGGTGGGGCCGAAACCATCGGGGCCGCGTGATGCGCATTCTCCTGACCAATGATGATGGCATCCATGCCGAGGGGCTGGAGGTGCTGGAGCGCATCGCCCGGACGGTTTCCGACGATGTCTGGGTGGTGGCACCCGAGACCGACCAGTCCGGCTTTGCCCACTCGCTGTCGCTGTCGGAGCCGTTGCGCATGCGCAAGCTCGACGACCGCCACTACGCGCTCAGGGGCACGCCGACCGATTGCGTCATCATGGGCGTGCGCCGTCTCCTGCCCGAGCCGCCGGACCTGATCCTGTCGGGCGTCAATTCCGGCTCCAACATCGCGGACGACGTCACCTATTCCGGCACCATTGCCGGTGCCATGGAGGGCACATTGCTCGGCGTGCGATCCATCGCGCTCAGCCAGGCCTACACCATGACCGAGGAAGGCCGCGTCTTGCGCTGGGACACGGCCGAGCAGGTCGGCTCAGAGATCATCGGCAAGCTGATGGGGCTCGACCTGCCGCAGGGCGTCTTCCTGAACATCAATTTCCCCGCTGTCGCGCCCGGCGAAGTGAAGGGGACGCGCGTGGCCAGCCAGGGCAAGCGGCTGCACGGGCTGTGGATTGATGAGCGCAAGGACGGTCGCGGCTTTCCCTATTACTGGCTGCGTTTCGGCCGGGAGGCTCAGGAAGTGCGCGAGGGATCGGACATGGCCGCGCTCCGGGACGGTTTTGTCTCCGTAACGCCGCTGCATCTCGATCTCACCGCCCACGAGGTCATGGACCCGATCGCCAAGGCACTTTCATGACGGGATCTGATCGCGAGGGGTTTGCCGCCTTCCTGCTGCGCATGCGCGGGCTGGGCATCGATCGCCGCGATCTGATGACCGCATTCGAGATGACGCCCCGGCGCAGCTTCGTGCCGACCCAGTGGCATTCGGATGCCTGGTCGCAGGGCATGCTGCCCATCGAATGCGGCGAGGCGATCGAGGGAATCGACCTGCAGGCCCGCGTCCTGTCTGCGCTTGATCTGCAGCAGGGCCACAAGGTGCTGGAGATCGGAACGGGCTCCGGCTACACGGCGGCCGTCATGAGCCGCCTGGTGGCCCGCGTCATCAGCCTCGACCGCTACCGGACCCTGATCGATCTGGCGAGCCAGCGGCTCGAGACGCTGGAACTCTCCAAGGTGATATTGCGGCAGGCCGACGGGCGCCAGGGACTGGCGGCCGAGGGTCCGTTCGACCGAATCGTCGTGTGGGCCGCCTATGGCGAGCATCCGCGGCATCTGGTTGACCAGTTGTCGACCGGGGGGATCGCCGTTACCGTCATCGGCCCGGCCGAAGGCGAGCAGGCTTTGGTCAAGCTCTCCAAGATCGGCAGCCGGTTCGATCGCGAAGAGATCGCAAAGGTGCGTCTCCAGCCATTGGCCGAGGGACTGGCGGCGGCAATTTGATGCCGGTTCAAGCATTTGGCGGCGATTTGCCGCAATTCGGGCTGCATCCTTAACGGAGCAGTAAGATTAACGCGCTCTAATCATCCAAGGTAACGAGTATCTTGGGTAGGTAGCGATGCGTACAGATGTGGCAGGCAATCATCGGCGCCGTTTGACACACGGGGTGGCGCTGATCGTTCTTGGTGGACTCGCCGCCGGGTGCAGTTCCGACATCACGCGGTTCCAGGATTCGATCCTGACCGGCTCGTCTCGCGCCCCCGCTCAGGCTCCGGCCCATCAGGCCTATCCCGGCGATATCGATCAGACCTATACGGGCTCGGTTTCCCAGCAACCGCGTCGCGGCGGCGGCATTCTGGGCCGTGCGGGCCTGACGCCGACACCTTCGGCAAATGTGGGCGGCCACGTCGGCATGGCGGCGGCACCGCAGCAGCAGCCCTATCCCCAGGCGGCCCCGGTTGGCACGGTGTCGAGTGGCGCCGCGCTCGCACCGGTGGCACGCAGTTCCCTCGACACGACGGTGACAGGGTCGACCCAGCCATCCCGCCCCGTCGAGCAGTCTCTGCCGCTTCCTTCCTCGCCCGGTCAGCAGCCAACCGGGGGTCATCCCGGCGGCTGGTCGGCGCATGGCGGCAGCACCGTCACGGTTCGACAAGGCGATACGTCGGCGATCCTGTCGCAGCGCTACAATGTGCCGGAGGATGCCATCCGGCAGGCCAACGGCATAACGGGCGGCCAGCAGCTGGCAGCCGGCAGCTCCGTTGTCATCCCGACCTATTCCCGTCCGGGTGGGCAGCCGCGCAGCAACGCGGCCTCCCAGCCGACCGACCAGCAGCCGCGGCCGCAGGAACCCAATCAGGTAGCCGTTCTGCCGCAGCAGCCCGGGCTGCAGGAGCGCGATGGCGCAGCTTCAGCCCAGCCTTCGGACGGCACAACCCCCGGGGCGCCGACGGCGGGAGGCACCTACAAGGTCGTGGCTGGCGACACGCTCAGCGGCATCTCGCGGCGCACGGGCGTCGGCGTCGAGGCGCTGAAGCAGGCCAACAACCTGCCCAACGGGCTGATCCGAATCGGACAGGAACTGCGAATCCCGGCAGGCGGCCAGGTGCCGCAGGCCGCGGCAACCACGCAGGTGGTCCAGGCACCAACGCCCGAGCCCGCCGCTGCCCCTCCGGCCGCCTCGGCCGATGGCGGGCAGCAGCAGGCAGCCAACGAGCCGCCGGCCGCTGCGACCGAAGAACTGACCACCGGCTCCATTGCTCCCCAGGAGCCAGCTCCTGCGGAGTCGGGCCCGAGTGGCCTGCGCTGGCCCGCCCGCGGCCAGGTGATCGAAGGTTTCGGCCAGGTCTCCGCCGGCAAGACCAATGACGGCATCGATATCGCCGTGCCTGAAGGTACGCCCATCCGGGCTGCCGAGAACGGCGTCGTCATCTATGCCGGCGACGGCCTGCGCGAGTTCGGCAACACGGTGCTGATCCGCCATGACGACGGCCTCGTCACCGTCTATGGCCACAATAGCAGGCTTAACGTGGCGCGCGGCGATACTGTGCGACGCGGCCAGGAAATAGCGCTTTCAGGCACCAGTGGTTCGGCGGAGACTCCCCGCCTGCACTTCGAGGTGCGCAAGGACTCGACACCAGTCGATCCGACGACCTTCCTGGAGTGATTGCTTCAGGCAAGAAGAAGAAGAACGATCCGTTTTGTCTCCAGTCCGGATCGTTTCATTGCCCGTCCCCAAAAGGGACGGGCCTCTTCATTTCCGGTACAGGGGAAACGAAGCGGCGACAGAAATTAAGGCAAAAAAAAGCAAGGCCAGAGGCCTTGCAATTAAACGCGTCCGACCATTTCCGTGTTACCGGCGGCAGCGCACTAGTCGCGCCAAGATCGCATCCTCCCAAGACTTTGACCGCGTGTGGAGGACAAGTTGTTTCACCGTCCTCTCGTTTTATGAGCGGACACTAGAACACGATCATTGCGTTTGTCACTAGGAAATTTGTCGTGAATGCCAACGGAATGTGCTGCATTGCACAATTCTTTGGCACGAAACCGGCACGGTCGCGCCTGTCCGGCCTTGCGCAAGCAGTCGGGTTTTCAAGCAGCCTTGAAATGGCTAAGAAGCCCATGCAGAACGCCTGCACGGTCGCGATTCCAGCGCCGTTCCCCTCTTCACGGAATATCCCATGCGGCTTTCGCGTTTCTTTCTCCCCATCCTCAAGGAAAATCCCCGCGAGGCGGAAATCGTTTCGCACCGGCTGATGCTGCGGGCGGGCATGCTCAAGCAGCAGGCCGCTGGTTCCTTCTCCTGGCTGCCGCTGGGCAAAAGGGTGCTCGACAAGGTCTGCGACATCATCCGAGAGGAGCAGGACCGGTCCGGCGCGCACGAGATCCTGATGCCGACGATCCAGTCGGCCGATCTGTGGATGGAGAGCGGCCGCTACGAGGCCTATGGCAAGGAGATGCTGCGCCTCCAGGACAGGCATGAGCGCGACATGCTCTACGGGCCAACCAACGAGGAGATGGTCACCGACATCTTCCGCGCGCATGTGAAGTCCTACAAGGATTTGCCGCTCAATCTCTACCACATCCAGTGGAAGTTCCGCGACGAGGTGCGCCCGCGATTCGGCGTCATGCGGTCGCGCGAATTCCTGATGAAGGACGCCTATTCCTTCGACCTGGATTTCGAGGGCGCCAAGGCTGCCTACAACCGCATGTTCGTCGCCTATCTGCGTACCTTCGAGCGGCTGGGGCTGAAAGCCATTCCGATGCGCGCCGAGACGGGGCCGATCGGCGGCGATCTCAGCCACGAATTCATCATCCTGGCCGATACCGGCGAAAGTGCTGTCTTCTGCGACCGCGGCTATCTGCAATTGCCGGTGCCGGGCGAAGACACCGACTTTGCCGATGACGCGGCGATTTCCGGCGTCGTGGCGGAGTGGACCACTCCCTACGCGGCCACCGACGACATGCATGACGAGGCCGAATGGTCCAGCGTCGCCGAGGGCGACAGGCTGGCGGCACGCGGCATCGAGGTCGGCCACATCTTCCATTTCGGCCAGAAATACTCGGCCCCCATGGGTGCCAAGGTGCTCGGCCCCGACGGCAAGGAGCACGCGGTCTCCATGGGATCCTATGGCATCGGGCCGTCGCGTCTCGTTGCCGCCATCATCGAGGCCAGCCATGACGAGAACGGCATCATCTGGCCGCGCTCCGTGGCGCCGTTCGACGTTGCGCTGATCAACATGAAGGCCGGCGACGCAGCCTGCGACGGCCTGTGCGACCGGCTTTATGCCGAGATGGGCCGGGCCGGTATCGACGTGCTTTACGACGACACCGACCAGAGGGCAGGGGGCAAGTTCGCCACCGCCGACCTGATCGGCCTGCCGTTCCAGATCATCGTCGGACCGCGCGGCGTGGCGGCGAACGAGGTGGAGATCAAGGACAGGGCGACGGGCGAACGCGAGACGCTTTCGCCGGATGCCGTGATCGCCCGGCTGGTCGGCGCCCGATGAGCACAGCGGTGGCGGAAAGCGCGCCCGTGCAGAAACCAGCTGGCGCCGGTCCCTTTTCCGGCTTCGAGCGCATGGTGGCCTGGCGCTATCTGCGCTCGCGGCGCAAGGAGACGGTGATCTCGGTGATCGCGTCGATCTCCTTCGTCGGCATCATGCTGGGCGTGGCCACGCTGATCATCGTCATGGCGGTCATGAACGGGTTCCGCGCCGAGCTGATGGACAGGATCCTTGGGATCAACGGCCATCTGGTCGTGCAGCCGATCGACCGCTCCTTCGAGGATTATGGCGAAGTGGCCGGCCGTCTCGAAGGCGTGCCGGGCGTGCAATTGGCGATTCCGCTGATCGAGGGCCAGGTCTTCGCCTCTGGCCGGGTAAGTGCGGGCACGGGCGCACTTGTGCGCGGCATCAGGGCCGAGGATCTGACGCGCATGACGAGCGTGTCGGAAAACATCAAGCAGGGCTCGCTGGTCAATTTCGCGGCCGGAGAGGGCATTGCGGTCGGATCGCGCATGGCCGAGCGGCTGGGGCTTATCCAGGGCGATCCGATCACGCTGATCGCGCCGGAAGGCGACGTGACACCCTTCGGCACCACACCGCGCCAGAAGACCTACCAGATCGCCGCCATCTTCGAGGTGGGGATGTCGGAAATCGACGCCGCCATCCTCTACATGCCGATGGACGAGGCACAGCTCTACTTCAACGCCGAAGGCATCGCGCATTCGATCGAGGTCTTCGTCGACGATCCCGATGCGGTGGGCGAGATGCGGCCGGCGATCGAGGAGGCGGCGCAGCGCCAGATCATCATCAGCGACTGGCGCCAGCGCAACGCCACCTTCTTTTCCGCCCTGCAGGTGGAGCGCAACGTCATGTTCATGATCCTGACGCTGATCGTGCTGGTGGCGGCGCTGAACATCATCTCGGGCCTGATCATGCTGGTGAAGGACAAGGGGCGCGACATCGCCATCCTGCGCACCATGGGCGCCACACGCGGCGCGGTCATGCGCATCTTCCTCATGACGGGGGCTGCGATCGGCGTCACCGGCACGCTTGCGGGGGTGATCTTGGGCATCATCGTGGTGCTTAATGTCGAGCCGATCCGCCAGTTCTTCTCCTGGCTCTCGGGCACGCGCATCTTCGATCCCGAACTCTATTTCCTGAGCCAGTTGCCGGCGCGGATGGACCCCGGCGAGACGATCTCCGTGGTCATCATGGCGCTGGTCCTGTCCTTCCTTGCCACGCTGATTCCGGCCTGGCGGGCGGCAAAGATCGATCCCGTCGAGGCATTGAGATACGAATGATGGCCAGCACCAGCCTGCTCGAACTCAAGGGCATCTCACGCCGCTATCACCAGGGAGAGCGCGAACTCGTCATCCTCGATTCGGCCGCGGTCCAGTTGCGGCGGGGCGAAACCGTCGCCCTGGTGGCGCCTTCCGGGGCGGGCAAGTCGACCTTCCTGCATCTGGCGGGCCTGCTTGAGCGTCCGGACGATGGCGAGGTGTACCTCAATGGCCGATCCTGCGGCGATCTGGGCGATGAAGCCCGCACTGCCATCCGCCGCAACGACATCGGCTTCGTCTACCAGTTCCATCATCTGCTGCCGGAATTCACGGCACTCGAGAACATCATGCTGCCACAGCTGATCCGCGGGCTTCCGCGCGCCGAGGCGAGCCAGCGGGCGAGCGAGCTTCTCGACTACATGAAGATCGGCCACCGGGCCGAACACCGCCCCTCGGAGCTGTCGGGCGGCGAGCAGCAGCGTGTGGCGATCGCGCGTGCGGTGGCCAATGCACCGCTGCTGCTTCTGGCGGACGAGCCGACCGGCAATCTGGACCCCGAGACGGCGGCCTATGTCTTCTCCGCGCTCGAGGCACTGGTGCGGCAGTCTGGCCTCACGGCATTGATTGCCACGCACAATCATGAGCTGGCCGGCCGCATGGACCGGCGCATCACCATTTCGGGCAGCAAGATCGTCGACATGTGAGGGCAGGCGGAGCCGCGCCGGCTCCGCCCCTTGTTCGTCAACTGGCCAGGGCCTCGATCGGCGGGCAGGCGCAGACCAGGTTGCGGTCGCCCGCGACATTGTCGATGCGCGAGACAGGCGGCCAGTATTTCGAGGCGGCCCCGCCATTGCCGGCCGGCAGCACCGCATGCCTGCGCGGATAGGCATGCTTCCACTCGTCGGCGACCGCCTCCTCGGCCGTATGGGGCGCGTTGACCAGCGGATTGTCATCCTTGGGCCACTCGCCCTTGGCGACCCGTTCCGTCTCCTCGGCAATCGAGATCATCGCCGCGCAGAACCGGTCGAGCTCGGCCTTGGGCTCCGATTCGGTCGGCTCCACCATCAGCGTGCCGGCCACCGGCCAGGACATGGTCGGCGCGTGGAAGCCGTAATCGATGAGCCGCTTGGCGACATCCTCGACGCCGATGCCGGCCTTCTCCTTCAGCACGCGGGTGTCGAGAATGCACTCATGCGCCACGCGCCCGTCGCGGCCCTTGTAGAGCACGGGATAGTGCGCCTTCAGCTTTTCGGCGAGGTAGTTGGCCGACAGGATGGCGGTTTCGGTGGCATGCTTCAGGCCACTGGCGCCCATCATGCGGATATACATCCAGGTGATCGGCAGGATCGAGGCGCTGCCGAGCGGTGCGGCCGCCACGGCGTGGCTGGTGCCCTGTTCGACATGGCCCGGCAGATAGGGCTCGAGATGCGCCTTGACGCCGATCGGCCCGATGCCGGGACCGCCGCCGCCATGCGGAATGCAGAAGGTCTTGTGCAAATTCATGTGGCAGACATCGGCGCCGAGGTCGCCCGGCCGCGCCAGCCCGACCATCGCGTTGAGGTTCGCCCCGTCGAGATAGACCTGTCCGCCATGCTCATGCACGATGGCGCAGATGTCCTTGACGCCTTCCTCGAAGACGCCGTGGGTGGACGGATAGGTGATCATCAGGGCGGCCAGCCGGTCCGCATGCTTTTCGGCCTTCGCCTTCAGATCGTCGAAGTCGATGTCGCCTTCGTCGGTGCAGCGGACGACAACGACGTCCATGCCCGCCATGGAGGCGCTCGCCGGGTTGGTGCCGTGGGCGGAAGAAGGGATCAGGCAGACCGTGCGTTCCGCATCGCCGCGCTCGCGGTGGTAGCGGCGAATGGCGAGCAGGCCGGCATATTCGCCCTGGCTGCCGGCATTGGGCTGCAGCGAGACGGCAGAAAAGCCGGTGATCTCGGCAAGCCAGGCCTCAAGATCGTCGGCCATCCGGCGATAGCCCTTGGCGTGTTCGGCCGGTGCGAACGGGTGGAGGCCGGCGACTTGCGGCCAGGAAACCGGCATCATCTCGGCGGCCGCGTTCAGCTTCATCGTGCAGGAACCGAGCGGGATCATGGCCCGGTCGAGCGCCAGATCCTTGTCGGCGAGCCGCCGCAGGAAGCGCATCATCTCGGTCTCCGAGCGGTTTTCGTGGAAGACCGGCTGCGTCATGAATTCGTCGCCACGCCGGCTGCCGGGCAGGGCCGGTGTTGCCCTGGACGGAACGTCGGCCCCGAAGAGGGGTGTGAGCGCCGCCAGATCGGCTTCGCTTGAGCATTCGTCGAAGGTAACAGCCAGGCGGTCCTCGTCGAGAACGCGCAGAAGGCGGCCATCTGCCTGAGCCTTCGCGGCCAGATCATGAGCGCGGCCCTTGGCGGCGATCGTGACCGTGTCGAAGAACGAGCCGCCGGCTGTCGCCAGCCCGGCCTCATGCAAGCCTTGCGAAAAACGTGCGGCCAGCCCGTGGATGCGGTCGGCGAGGACCTGCAGGCCCTTCGGCCCGTGCCAGATGGCATAGGCGGCGGCCATGTTGGCGAGCAACGCCTGGGCGGTGCAGATGTTGGAGGTGGCCTTGTCGCGGCGGATGTGCTGTTCGCGCGTCTGCAGCGCCAGGCGATAGCCGGGACGGCCATGGGCATCGACCGACTGGCCGACGATGCGGCCGGGCATCAGGCGCGTCAGCTTTTCGGCCACCGCGCAATAGGCGGCATGCGGGCCGCCATAACCCATGGGCACGCCGAAACGCTGCATGGAGCCAACGGCAATATCGGCGCCGAGCGAGGCCGGCGACGCCGAGATGGTCAGCGCCAGCGGGTCGGCGACAAACACCACCAGGACGTCGAGTTCCCGCGCCTGGGCGATGAGGTTCTTGTGGTCGACGAAGACGCCCCGGCTGTCCGGCCAGGGGACGATCAGGGCCGCCGTTTCGGCGTCGACGGAGCCGTTGCCGAGTTCGATGCCGAGCGGTTCGGCGCGGGTGGTCACGACATCCATCGTCTGGGGAAGCATTTCCCCGGCGATCGAGATCTTGTGGCGCTTCTGGCGGTGATGGCGATACGCAATGCCGACCGCCTCGGCCACGGCACTCGCCTCGTCCAGCAGCGATGCCGAGGCGACGGGCAGCCCTGTCAGTTCGGTCACCAGGGTCTGGAAGTGGAACAGCATTTCCAGCCGGCCCTGGCTGATCTCGGCCTGATAGGGCGTGTAGGCCGTGTACCAGGCGGGGTTTTCGAACAGGTTGCGCTGGATGACCGGCGGCACGTGGCAGCCGTGGTAGCCGGCACCGATGAAGCTCTTGAGGACGGTGTTTTCGCCCATGATGGCCGACAGTTCGGCGAGTGCCGCATCCTCGGTGGCCGGTGCCGGCAGGTCGAGCGGCCGATCCAGCCGGATCGATTGCGGCACGGCCTGTGAAATCAGGGTCTCCAGGGAGGTGACGCCCAAAGTGGCCAGCATCGACCTGATGTCTGCTTTGCCGGGACCGACATGCCGGTCACCGAAAGTCAGATTCGCTTCACTCATCGTCATCTCCTGTGGGCGGGAGTTTCCCAGCGGTTCTATTCGAGCGTTGCCTTGTAGCCGGCCTCGTCCAGGAGGTTTTCCAGCTGGCTCTCGTCGGCGAGTTTCATCTTCCAGAGCCAGCCCTTGTCGGCAGCCGAGGAATTGACCAGCGCCGGGTCATCGGCGAGCGCGTCGTTGACGGCGGAGATCTCGCCATCGATGGGCGCATAGACGTCCGATGCCGCCTTGACGGATTCGACCACGACGGCGGTGTCGCCCTTGGAGAGCTGTTTGCCGACCTCCGGCAGTTCCACGAAGACCAGATCGCCGAGCTGTTCCTGGGCGTAGTCGGTGATGCCGACCGTAGCCTCTCCGCCCTCGACGCGGATCCATTCGTGATCTTCGGTAAAATACGTCGTCGCCATCAAAATCATCCTTTGCGGTAGCGGTGCGGCGTGAAGGGCAATGCGTGGATTTCGACCGGCAGGCGCTTGCCGCGCACATCGGCGAAGAGGGGGCGACCGGGCGCGGCATCGCCGGTGACGTAGCCCATGGCGACGGGAAAGCCCGCCGAGGGGCCGAAACCGCCCGAGGTGACGTGGCCGATCTCCGCGCCGCCCTCATCGAAAAGCAGCGTCCCCGGCCGCACCGGCTGCCGCCCTTCGGGCTTGATGCCGACCCGCGACCGTGCCCGTCCGCGGGCCAGCTCCGCGCGCAAAGCGTCGGCGCCGATGAAGGAGCCCTTTTCGCGCAAGGCCTTGGGAATGGCCCACATCAGGCCTGCATCGACGGGTGAAGTATCGGCTGTAATATCCTGGCCATGCAGGCAAAGTCCGGCTTCCAGCCGCAGGCTGTCGCGGGCGGCGAGGCCGATCCATTGCACCCGCTTGTCGGCCAGCAGTGCCGTGGCGAAGGCGTCGGCCTCGTCCACTGGCAGGGCGATCTCGAACCCGTCCTCGCCGGTATAGCCCGAGCGGCTGGCAAACCAGCTTTCGCGGGGTTCGCAGCCCTGCATGAAGGAAAGTTGCGACAGATCGAGCCCCGCGTCCCGCAGCACGGCTTCGGCGGCGGGCCCCTGAAGCGCGAGGAAGACGCGGTTGAGGGGCGCCAGCGTCCAGGCGGTGTCGACGCGCATCTGTTCCAGATGACGCTGGTCGATCTCGGCATTGCCGGCATTGGCAACCCCCATGAACCGGTCCGCGCCGAGCCGGGTGACGATCAGATCGTCGATGATGCCGGCATTGTCGTTGAGGAAGAAGGTGTATTTCGACTGGCCATTGCCAAGTGCCTCGGGGTCGAACGGGCAGGCGGTGGCCAGAGCTGCCGCAGCGCCAGCGCCGGAAACCAGGAACAGCTTCATGTGCGAGATGTCGAAGAGCCCGGCCTTCTCGCGGGTGTGAAGGTGCTCCTTCATCACGCCGTCGGCATAAGTCAACGGCATCGACCATCCGGCGAAGGGGCCGAAACGCGCGCCGGCCTGCCGATGCAGGTCATCGAGTGGAAGTGTCTTCAGATCGCCCGTCTGCGCCATGCAGTCTCCAGAGTCGCACGCGGCCGCGGGAAGCGACCGTTCATCGTGCCCCTCTGTCTGAAGCCTGAGAGACTCGCGCCCCGGAACTCTGTCGGCAGCGCTTACACCTTCGGCGCGGGGGGATTCCCCGACTTTCCAGAGTGTCTTAACCGTCTCACGGTTCTTTTGCCTGAGAGATTTCGGGCGATTTCCCCTTCGGCGGCAGCACGGGCTGCTCTCTCCCACGAGACGGCAGGGCATATGTGCCCTGAACGAATCGGAAGCTAGCGCAAGCGCGGCGGCTTGTCACCTGCGCCTTTGGCTGGCCTTCAGCGCTCGGCGAAACGCTGCAGATCGGCTTCCATCTGGCCGATGATCTCGGCAGTCTCTTCCTGCAATTGCTTGAGCCGCTCGAGTTGGCTCTCCAGCGCGCGGACCATGTCAGAGCGCGTGTCTTCGACGGGTGCGGTGCCGACACCATAGAGCAGCCAGGACGGGCTGATGTTGAGCACGCCGGCGAGCATGCTCAACCGGTTGGCGCGCGGCTGCGACCGATCGGTCTCCCAGGCCTGTATGGTGGCGGTCTGGACGCCGAGGCGCCGCGCCAGTTGCGCGGTCGACAGGCCGATCGCGTCGCGGGCCCGCGACAGGCGCCCGCCCATCGTGTCGAGATCCGGACTGCCGGAATAGATCGTGGCGTCTTCGGGCATGTTCTCCCCCTGCTGCTTGAATTTCACCCTAGCATGGGCGCGGCTTGCCGGGCGTTCAACCGGCGAAATCGACGCGGCCGAACGCGACACCTGCTTCCGGAAGGCGAAAAGGCGCGTCGGCAATCACCCATTCAGGCGCTGCGCATGCCATTTCAGGTGATCTTCCATGAAGGAGGAGATGAAGAAGTAGGAATGGTCGTAACCTTCCTGCATCCTGAGCGTCAGGGCGATGTCGGTGCCTTTGCACGCTTCCTCGAAGAGCCACGGCCGCAGACCCTCGTCCAGAAACCCGTCCGCCGTGCCCTGATCGATCAGAAACTTGGGAAAGCGAGCGCCGTCCTGAACAAGCGCGCAGGCATCATAGCGGCGCCAGACCGCTTCGTCGGCGCCCAGATAGCGCTCGAAGGCGCCCCTGGACCAGCCGGCCGTCATCGGATTGACGATCGGGGCAAAGGCCGAGCAGGCCTTGAAGCGGTCGGGATGGCTGAGCGCGATGGTCATGGCGCCATGGCCGCCCATCGAATGACCGAAGATCGACTGGTGGCTCATGTCGGCCGGGAATTCCGCGCCGATCAGCTTCGGCAGCTCTTCCGTCACATAGGAGAACATGCGGAAGTTCTTCTCGTATGGCGGCTCGGTGGCGTCCACGTAAAAGCCGGCGCCCTTGCCGAACTGCCAGTCGTCCTTGTCGTCCGGCACATCGTCACCGCGCGGGCTGGTGTCCGTGCAGACCACGATCAGCCCCAGCTCGGCGGCCATGCGCCGGTACTCGCCCTTGTCCATGACGTTGGCATGGGTGCACGTCAGCCCGGACAGATACCAGACCACGGGGCAGGGGCCGTGTTCTGCCTGCGGCGGCACGAAGACGGCGAAAGTCATGTCGCAGCTGTTGACCTCGGAGGCGTGCGAATAAACGCCCTGGGTGCCGCCATGGGATTTCGCGGTGGATATGGTCTTCATGCTTCGGGCTCTATCAGTTCGATGGGGATGGAAAGTTCCTGGGCGAGGGCGGCCATGCGGCGATCGGCGGTTGCGAGCGCTGCGCGCCGCTCCAGCGCCAGGGCGAGGTAGAGGCAGTCGTAGACCGGATGTCGGTAGGCCACCGCCAGCTGTACAGCCTGCGCCATGACGTCTTCATCGGGGACCGTGTGGATGATCGCACGGATATGGCGGATGGCTGCATTGATCTGATCTGCCGTCATCCCGCCCTTGATCGAATATTTCCACAACGCGTTGGCTGTCTCGGTCAGCAGGATCGCTGGGCCGACAAGTCTTCTTCCGACGAGGACTGAGCGCGCTTGTCTGGTCAACGCCTGCTCGACGAGGACCGGGACGGCGGCGCTGGCGTCAACGATCATTCATCTGCTTGCCGAACGTGGCCAAGGATGCGCTGGGATCGCTCCTCCCTGCCGCGATTGATCTCCTCGACGACATCGAAATCCTCCATGCGCCGGGTCTTCGAGCGCAGGTCATCGATCTGGCGCCAAGCCTCCGCCCGATCCGGTTTGGCCTTCTCGGCGATCGCCTCGCGCGCCAGCTGTTCGGCCGACTTGCCATCGGCCTTGGCGCGTTCCCGGAAGCGCTTGAGAACGTCGTCGGGGATGTTCCTGATCACGATGCTGGCCATGGCGGTACCTCGGTTGATATCACTCTGATATCATCGCGGGCCGGGCGGCGCAAATCAGGCGGGGCGAAGCGCACGCCGCACCGCCTGGTCCAGCGCCGACAGAAAGGCGGATCGGTCGCGGTGCGAGAAGCCGGGATTGTAGCCCTTGATCTCGCCGGTCTCGCGCAGATGCTGCTTCAGATCACGCATGGCGACGGCCATGCCGATGGATTCCACCGTGAACGGTCGTCCGGTGGGCCCGAGCGTGTGAACGCCCTTTTCGACCAGCCGGGCGGCCAGCGGCACATCGGCGGTGATGGCGATGTCGTTGGCTTCGGCATTCTCCACGATCCAGTCATCGGCCGCGTCGGCGCCCTGGGGGACGACGACATTGCGGATTGCCGGATCGCGGGAGGGCCGAAGCCCGCCATTGGCGACGAAGGTCACGACCAGGTCGTGACGTTCGGCAATGCGGATGGTTTCGTCCTTTACCGGGCAGGAGTCGGCATCCACGAAGATCGTGGGTTTGCTGCCCATTACTGGGTCAGATGGCATCGGATGAGGTCCGCAGCACCGTCCTGGCCATCATAGGAAATACGCAGCGTGTCGAAATCGGGCATAGCCAGCGTGATGTTGCGTTCTTCCATCTCGCCTTCGGCCATACATTCGGCAGCGACCACGGCGGCGCCGTCCTGCATGTCGCTTGCCGCGAAATTGCAGACGCTCTCGTAGCGTCGGATCGTCGTCGGGGTGATGACCGCAAAATTCTCGACCGGCTCCTGGTCGATCAGGCCACAAGAGGCGGCCGCGTCCGCCCAGACGCCGACATAGTCCGGTCCGACACGGGCCTGGACGGCACGCGCTGCGGCGCTGGTGTCGGCGTTGAGCTCGTCCTCCGGCGCGAGCTGGGCCTCCGTCTCATCGACGATGATCAGATCGCCGGTCCTTTCGGCGATGCGTTCCTCGAGCAGTTGGACGCCGACCTGCAGGTCATCGGCTGCCTGGCGCACGATCGCGTCGACGGATTGGCCGATCCGGTCGGCAACCTCACCGGCCTGTTCCAGGAACGGCCCAGCATCCTGGAGCGCGCGTTCGGTGCGTTCACGGGCCTCGCCGGCAAAACGCTCGGCCTCCGTGGCGAGTTCGCCGGCGCTCTCGCGCAGGCTGTCCAGCGTGGTGGACTCATCGGTATCGGCCGGCTCGGCGCTTCCAGGAGCCTGGGAGACAGGCCCGGAGACCGTGTTCTGGTCCTCGCCGCAGCCGGCCAGGAGGAGAAGAATGCTTCCGGCGAAGACCCCGGCGATCAATCTGTCATTTGACATCGTTGTGCTCCTGCAATGCGCGATAACGCGGTCGGCCCGCCAAGGTTTCAGTCACTCGCCCAGAGTGTCGAGAAATGCCGAAAGCGCCGCGTCGTAGGTGTCCGGATCGGCCTTCCACGACTGGATGTGATCTGCCTCGGTGCGCAGATATTCCGTCGGGTGAGGGCGGTTGGCCGCGAGATGATCGCTCGATGCCACGGGCACGATACGGTCGCCGGCACCATGCGAGAGGAAGAGCGGCCCGGAAAAGTTCGATATTTCAGGGATCGTGTAAGTCAGGGCCAGATCGAGCCCCGTGCGGGACCGGAAGACCATGAACCCGCCGCGGGCGATGATGCCTGCAAAGGGAACGCCTTCGCGGTCGATCTGGGCGGCGACGAGCCCGGGGAAGTCCAGGGCCGGCGCGTCCAGCACCAGGGCCGAGACCCGGGAGGCCAGCGGCGAACGCCGCAGGAACTGGCCGGCGATGGCACCGCCCATGGACTCGGCAACAAGCACGACGGACGCAGCCCCCTGGTCGAGTGCGTATTCGACGGCCGATTCCAGATCGCGCCATTCCGTCAGACCGAAGGCATAGAAGCCCTCGGTCGATGGCGGCGCGCCCTCGTCATTGCGGTAGGAGATCATCAGGACGGGCAGTCCCGCCTCATGGAGGACCGGCAGGAAGCGGTAGCCATTCTCGCGCCGCCCGCCGATGCCGTGGACGAAGATCGCCCAGCTTTCGCTCGCTGCGCTGCCGGCGGCGGGCCTTATCAGCCAGGCCGGCATGTCGCCAACCTCGGAGCCCACGCGCACATTCTGAAAATCGTAATCGTAGGCGGCTTCGGGATCGCCGGTGTAGCCGATGTCGGCGGGCGATTCGGGCGCCGGCCACCCGCTGCCCTGGGCTGTCGGTCCGCCGACCGCGAGCGATGCCTGCAAAAAGTTTGCCGCCTGCCAGCTGCCGAATCCAAAAAATCCCGCGGCTGCCAGAACCAGCGCGACGGTCAGTCCGGCCACAATGCCGATCGCGCCTTTCACCAAGAGCCTCCGCCTGTGTTCTCTTTCAAGGATGCCAGTCTAGGCATGTCGGGTGCGGCAGGCCAGCAGTCGGTGCGGGTGCCCACATAAAGAAGCGGGAGCGTTGCCGCTCCCGCCAAGAGTGCATGCCGTTGACCGCCCTTACTGAAGGCGGCCGCTGGCATGCGCCAGCATCGTGTAGACCTTGCCGGTATCGGAGGTCAGATAGGTCTGGGCCATCATGCTGTCGCGATCCTTCTTGGCGACATCACTCAACAGCTTCTCGAAATCCTCGCAGTAGCGGTCGACCGCCTGGCGGAACTCGCCGTCGGCCTGGTACTTGCGGCGGATCTCGTCAAAGGTCTGCTGTCCCTTGAGGGTGTAGAGGCGACGCGTAAAGACGTTGCGCTCGCCCCGACGATACCTGTCCCAGAGTTCGATCGAGGCCTCGTGGTCGATGGCGCGCGCGATGTCGACCGACAGCGAATTCAGCGATTCGACCAGATGCAGGCGCGAACGCTCGCCGACGGTCGGGCCGGGCTTTGGTGCCGGGTCGACTTCGTCTTCGCGGGAAGCGCCCCGCAGAAGATCACGGACCCAGCCGCGGCCTTGCGGCTGGCCGTTCGAGGCCGGCGCGCGGGTGTCGGGCTGAGCCGATTGGGCGTAGGCCGGGGAGGGGCGCGAAGCCGGTGACGGGCGCGAGGCCGTGGCGGATCCCGCGTAGGTGGGAGCCGGGCGCGAGGCGACCGCTGTCCGCTCGGTCATGCTGGTCCGGGCGGCTGGCGGTGCCGCGACCGGCGCGGGGTTGCGAGGCGCTGGCGCCGGCTGGGACGGGCCGGTCGACACGTCGAAGGCGCGGCCGGATTTCGCAACGATATCAGCCAGTTCCTTGAGCGCGCTGATCTGCTCGCTGACCGCCTTGCGCATCACCGAGGTGGATTCGCGTGTCTCTTCCGGCAGGGAGTTGACGCCACGCTTCAGTTCGCTGCGGGTTTCTTCCAGCTCGGAGCGGATGGTTGCGGCGGCGCGGCGGATTTCGTCCGTCGCATCCGAGAACTTACTGCCGGCCATCTCGACGACCTCGCCAACGGCGGCGCGCAGCTGCTGTGTGGCGCCCAGCGTGCGTCCCTCGGCCTTCTCGATGGTCTTTTCGATGATCTCCTCGAACGACCGCATGGCGCGTTCGATCTCCTCGGACTTTTTCAGGAGACCGCTCGTCAGGCTCTCGATCGCGGTCTGGCGCTCCTCCAGCGTGGCGGTCAGGTTGCTCTGCGCCGATCCCAGGAGATCGCTGGCGTTCTGCAGCATCTTGCCGTGCTCGCTGAAGCTGTGGGCAATGGAGCCGATGTCGCTCAGAGTCTTGGACGACAGGTTCGACAGTTTTGTGGTGTTGGTGTCGATCAGCCGCGAGGATGCGTCGAAGCTGCTGGTCGCCTGTTGCGTCGCGTCGGAGAAGCTGCGGGCCGAGCGGGCGATGTTCTGGTCGAGCGTGGCCAGATTCATCACCGCGCCGTCGACGATCTCCGACAGGCTGGCGCTGGACTGGTGCAGCTGGGTGGTCATCTCCTCGACGCTGTGGGCGAGGGCGGCCTTCTGGCCGCTCAGGCGGCGCGTCGCCTCGGCGGTCGTCGTCTCGACGGTCTCGCCAAGCTGCGAGGCCGAACCGCTCAGCTGATCGTTCATGTCCTTGACGCTGCGGGCCAACTGGTGGCGCGCTTGCTCCAGTGCGCTCAGCGTATGGGTCGTGCGGTCGCCGAGGGCGCCGACAAGAGCTTCGCCCTCCTGGCTGAGACGCTCGGCGGCCTGCTGGGTGGCTGCCTCGATCGTGTACTGCAGCTCCTGGCCGCTATTGGCGAACCGATCGATGAGCGGCCTGGCGTTTTCGTCGAGGATACGGGTGATCTCGGTGGAGCGTGCCGCCAGCATGTCGCTGAGCTGCTGCGTGCTCGCCGTGATCGCCTGGGTGGCCTCGCCGGTGCGTCGACCGATGTGCTGGTTCACGGCAGAGAAGGTCTCGGCGATCACGTTGGCACGCTCGATGAGCTGTGCCTCGGTGCGGGTGACCTGCTCAGTCAGCCGCTCGCCGATGGTCTCGGCACCCTGGCCGAGTCGATCGGCAGCATTCGCAATCTCGCTGTCGATGCGGGCAGTGAGCTGCTCTGCGCTGCGCGCCAGCTTGCTGTCGACCGCCAGGAAGGTCTCGGCGATGTCGCCGCTCTTGGCGTCGATGCTGCGCGTGGCCTCGTGGATGCTCTCGCGAAGGGCGCCGGTCGCCGCCAGGGCTTCCTGGAGACGCGACGTGGTGCTGTCGATCGACACGACGGCATCCTGGCTGCCTTGTTCGATCTGCTGGTTGATCGCGGCGAAGGTCCTGGCGATCGAATCCGCCCGTTCTGCCAGACGCATCTCCGAACTGGAGACGTGCTCGTCGATCCGCTGGCCGAAGGCGGCGGTGCCGCGGTCGAGGCGGTGTTCGACATTGTCGAGCGCCTGCACGATTTCCTGGGCGCGGGCGTCGAGTTCCGCGGAACTCTGATGGGTGCGCTGGATGATACGCTGGTCCGCGTCCTCGAAGACCTTCGCGATGTCCTGTGTACGCTGCCCGAGGCGAATGTCGGTGTCCTTGAACGCGTCGGCCACGTCGCCGATCCGGCTCGTGAGCATCTGCGCGGTGGTTTCGGCGCGGGCGGCGATTCTTTCGTCGGCTGCCGCGAAGACACCGGCGATGTCGTCGGCGCGGGCGACGATACGCTCGTCGGCCGAGGCAAAGACGCTGACGATGTCGTCGGCCCGAGCTGCCATGCGCTCATCGGCAGAAGCAAAGACATTGGCGATGTCGTCTGCGCGCGCGGCCATGGCGGCGCCGGTCTCGTCGACCCGCGAGGCCAGCGAGCGGTCGACATCCTCGAAGACGAGGCGGATCTGATCCGCACGCTCGGCCAGTGCCTGTTCGACGCTGCCCATGCTCTCGCCGATGCGCCTGTCGACATTGCCGATGCTGTCGACGATCCGCTGGTCGACATTGCCCATGGCCGCCTCGGCCTGTTCGCCGAGGGCAGCGGTCGCTTCCAGGACCTTGTCGCGAAGCGAGCCTGCGACCACGACGGCGCTGTTCTCCAGCGTCTTGCGGACGTTGTCGACGCCCATCTCCAGCGCGCGGCGCATGGAATCCGTGCGCTCTTCGATGATGCCCGTCTGCGAGCCGAAGGCCTGCTCGATTCTGCCGACATCCTCCGCGATGGACCGCGACAGCTCCGCCTGGCGATCGGCCAGCCCTTCGACATGCTGCCTCAGCGTGACATCGAGCTCGGCCCGGGTGCTGGCGAGCCGCTCAAGATCGTCCTGGAGCGCCGTAGACAGGCTGCCGCGGCCTTCCTTGAGCTTCTCGATCTGGATGGCGAGGACGTTCTCGACCTCGGCCCTGGTATCGGCAAGCATGCCGAGATCGGAGCGAAGTTCGTCCGCGATGCGGGCACGGCTCTCCGCGATATGGTCGATCTGCGCGGCAACCGACGCGTCGACGCCGGCGCGGGCTTCCTCGAGCCGCTTGAGATCGGTCTCGAGCGCTTCGGTGATCGAGGCACGGCCTGTGGTCAGGCCGTTGCGGAAGTCTTCCGCACGGGCCGACAGCATGTCGGAGGTGGAATTGACGAGGTCCGCCAGTTCCGAACCGATCTTGGCCTTGCCTTCCTCGATCAGCGCCGTGATGTCGCTGCGCCCGTCATTGAAGGTCTGGGCGATCTCGCGGGCCCTGACGACGAGCGTCTCGTTGATCTGCCGCGAGCGTGCCTCGAGAGCCGTGTTGAGCTTCTCCGCGCCCTTTTCGAGCAGTTCGGCGCGGGTTTCGAAATCCTGGATGAGCGCCTGGCCGCGATCCTTGAGCGTCTTCTCCAGTTCGCCGATGCGGGCGCCGAACTGATCCGTCATCGACTGGCCGGCATCGCCGAGGATCGTGACGAGGTCTGCGGTGCGCGAATCCAGCACGCCGCCCAGCGACTGCACGGCGCCCTCGGTGGAGTCGCTCAGGCGCGCGATGCGCGAATCGAGCAGATTGGCGATTGCTTCGCCGGAAGTCTGCAGGCGTTCGGGGATGGTTTCCATCCGCTCGTCGATGGCCGAACGCAACTTTTCGCCGCTGTCGTTCATCCTTTCGAGGAGCGCATTGCCCGACATGTCGATCGTCTGCGTCAGTTCAGTGGTGATGTCGGAGATGTTCCGGCGCACCATCGTGCTGGCCGTGTCCAACTCTTCCTTCAATGTCTCATGCGCGCCGGAGATGGAGGCGCGGACGCGTTCGGCGTGGTTGATCACGGCTTCGCGCTCGGCGCCCAGCCCGTCGACGAGCGTGCGGATGCGGCCTTCGTTCTGGGAATAGGCGCGCTCGAGTTCATTGACCTCGGTGTGAACGAGCGCCTCGAGTTCGACGGCACGGGCGAGCGTGCGCTCGATGCCTTCATTCATGGCCTGCAATTCGCGCCGCACGGCCTGACCGACGGTCATCACGCGATCCTGGGCCATGGTTTCCGGCTCGGCGAGTCGGAAGGCGATCTCGCTCATCGAGCGGGCGGCAAGCTTCATCTCGTTGGCCCTTCGGACCATGACGGCAAAGCCCCAGAAGAGCAGCACCGGCACGAGCGTGACCACGGCAAGGACAAACGCCTGCGGCATGGCCATCAGTTCGGAGGCGGACGAAATCTGCCAGATCTCCGGTCCATAGAGCTGGTTGCCGATGGCAAGCCCGGCGCTGACCCAGCCAATGCTCAGCAGCGCGACGATCCAGTAGACCGTCTTCGGCGTGTGCCGGGAAAGCGAACGCTGGAAGGCGCGGTATTCGTTGTGGCGATCGTCGTTGGCCGGCGACAGGGCGGGGGACGTTGCCGACGGACGCGGGTGCACGGGGCGCAGTTCGGCCTGCGACTTGCCGCCATCGTCGGCGGGATCGTTGGCCGCCCTGGTCGGCTTGGGCTGAGGCTTGGCCTCCTGCCTGGCCTTCGGCTCTTCCTTTGGCGCGGTCACTGCAGGGCCAACGGAGGCAGCGGCAACAGGCGCGTCCTCGCGATCGCGGGAAAGCTCTTCGGCAGCTTCCGAAATCTGGCGTTCGAAGTCTTCCATGGACGCCGCAATGTCGAGACCGCCTGGCGTCTCACTCTTCGCCAGTTCGGTTTCGAGTGCGTCCTCGAGGTCGATGGCGACCTCGTGGTCGATGTCGGTGGAACTTGCCGTGTTACGCGCCATGCCGCCTATACCCTGTACATTGTTCGCGATCCGCCGTTAGGCCCCTCGAGATCGCGTAATTGAGGCTAGTTTACGCCCACTGTCATGGTAGCTTCACGGGCTGCCGATGGGAACATGCTTTCTGGCGCATTCCTAAAAGTTTAAACATAGGGTTAATGGCCGGTCGCATTTGAGGAAATTTCTTTGGAGCGTGTTCGTAATTCGTGCTTCTGGATGTGAGGATCAGACATCCTACCGCATCCCATGAGCGACAGGTAAGGAAGGATCCGCGATGTCCACATCGAAGCCCGCGGGCGCGCAGCCGATCGACCGTGAACATCTTGAGCGGGCCACGCTTGGCGATGCGGCACTCCAGCGCGAAGTGCTGACGATGTTCCAGACCCAGCTCGCCGAAGCCAAATCGAGGCTTGCGAAGGCCGACGCCTCGGAGCGCAGCCGCATCGCCCATGCGATCAAGGGCGCGGCAAGTGGTCTCGGTGCCTTCGAAATCGCCGATTGCGCCGCGAGGATGGAACGCAGGCCGGGCGAGGCGCGCCTCGTCGACGAGTTCGGGTTGCTCGCCAGCCGCCTCGATGAGGCAATCCGGCCACTGACGGCGTGACGGAGGCGCATCCGTGCGGCCGCGACGGCCGTTGCGGTTGACACGCGCGCACCAGCATTTATCTGTCCGCCATCCACCACCGGGCAAATCCTCCCGCATCCTCAATCATTTCCAGAATGGCAAGGTACGCGCATGGCAAAGATCACTTTCATCGCCTTCGATGGAACGCGCTTCGAGGTCGAGGCGGAAACGGGCTCCACCGTCATGGAGAACGCCATCAAGAATGCGGTACCGGGGATCGAGGCCGAATGCGGCGGCGCCTGTGCCTGCGCGACCTGTCACGTCTATGTCGATGAGGAATGGACCGCCGTGGTCGGCGAGCCTTCGCCGATGGAAGAGGATATGCTCGACTTCGCCTATGACGTGCGACCCAATTCGCGCCTGTCCTGCCAGATCAAGGTTGCCGACAAGATCGACGGGCTGGTGGTCGCCGTTCCCGAACGGCAGGGCTGACGGCGCCAGGCGGGGCTGAAACGGTCAGTCTCCGTCTCCCGGCGTGGGCAGGCGGCCGTTTTCCATGCGCTCGAGACGATAATCGAGGAGCCGCAGCATGCGGCGCTCGAAATTGACGGCTTCGATGCGATCGAAATCGATCTGCTCCTGGTCATGCTGGCGCAATAGATTCGTCCGGATTGTTTCCACCCTGGCCTCGGCTGCCTCGCAGTCACGCTCATTACGCACCGCCTTCACTGCCGTTTCGATCTCGCGGGCATAGTTGCGCGCGATCACCACATGGGACTCTTCGTGGCGCCTGATGTCGGAAGCGAGCGTATCCCAGATGATGCGTGTCTCCATGCCGGCGTCGCCCGCGACGCGCCAGCGGGGCAGGATCATGTTGGCGTTCAGCGTGACGGTGGCGTCGATGACGCCGCAACGCCCGTCGTTTTCGCCATAGCTGACGCGTGTCGCGAACTGCATGCGCGTGGCGCCGGGATGGCGGCGCTCGGTCGTGCCCACCATCGGCCCGCGGCGATTGAGCTCCTCCTCGATCTCGGCCAGTGTCGAGCCGCCAATCGTGAAATAGCTGAAGTTGCGCTCCACCGTGGAGGCGCTGGCCGGGGCTGCGAGGAAGAGCGCTGCTAGGAGCGCATGGGCGAGGCGAGACATATGGTGCTCCGAAAGACCCTGGGACAGCCCATTTCGTCAGCCGAAAATGGCCAATTGAGGAGCTAAGGCAAGTCCTAGCCGAAATTCGTTGATTTTGTCTGGAAAGGCTCCCACAAGTCGCCGACTGCAACGCCCGGAACCGGCAATGCCCGCTCTCGCCTGGAATCTTGCGCACGGCCGCATCCTGCCCCTCGGACCCAGGGCGCATGTGATGGGCGTGCTCAATGTGACTCCCGACAGCTTTTCGGATGGCGGCCGCTTCGCCGCCGCCGAGCAGGCCATCGAGGCTGCGGACCGGATGCTCGCCGAAGGTGCCAGCATCATCGACGTGGGCGGGGAATCGACACGGCCCGGGGCAACCCAGGTGGACGCCGCCGAAGAGCAGCGCCGCGTCCTGCCGGTCATCGAAGCGCTGGCGGCGCGTGACGGGATCATCCTTTCCGTCGACACCTATCGCGAGGAGACCGCACGGCTGGCCGTCGCGGCAGGCGCCCATATCGTCAACGACGTCTGGGGGGCGCAACGCCAGCCCGGCATCGCACGTGTCGCGGCAGAAACCGGTGCCGGCCTCGTCTTGATGCATACGGGGCGGGAGCGCCAGAAGCTGCCCGACGTGATCGGCGACCAGTTCGACTTCCTGTCGCGTTCGATCGAGATCGCGCTGGCCGCAGGGGTGGAGCGCGATCGTATCCTTCTCGATCCCGGCTTCGGTTTTGCCAAGGGTGCTGACGAGAATCTGGAGATCATCGCCCGCTTCGAGGAACTTCTGCCGCTCGGTTTTCCTTTTCTGGTCGGCACCTCGCGAAAACGCTTCATCGGCCATGTGACCGGTCGAGAGGTCGAGGCGCGGGATGCCGGGACGGCTGCGACCAGCGTCGCGCTCAGACTGAAGGGTGCCGTCGTGTTCCGTGTCCACGACGTCGCGATGAATGTCGATGCGCTGGCCATCGCCGACGCCATCCTCGAACATGCCCGACCGGCGGAGAATTGAAGGCTTATGTACCTGTTACGGATGAAGAATTGCGCGTTCTTTGCGCGCCACGGCGTGCATGACGAAGAGGAAAGGCTCGGCCAGCGCTTTTACGTGGACGCCGAACTCACGGTGAATCCCGATGGCCCGCTCGACGGCGATGCCATCGAAAACACGGTCGATTATGGCGTGGCCTTTGGCGAGATCGAACGCATCATCACCGGGCCTCGCCGCCACATGATCGAGGCGTTGGCGCTGGATGTTGCCCAGTCGCTGTGCCGGCGCTTTCCCCAGATCGTCAATGCGAGCATCACGGTGCGCAAGCCGAACGCTCCGGTGGCGGGCGTTCTCGATCATGTCGAGGTGACTGTTGCCTGGCCAGAATGACGCGCTCGTGCGGGCCTATCTCGGGCTCGGGGGCAATATCGGCGATCCCGCAGCTTCCATGGCGGCGGCGCTGCGGGCACTCGATGGAGCCAGCCGGGTCAAGGTGGTCGCCGTCTCGTCGCTCTACCGCACGCCGCCCTGGGGCCTGACCGACCAGCCTGATTTCCTCAATGCGGTGGCGGCGGTGGACGTCCGTCTCCAGGCGCGTGCGCTCCTGGAACTGTGCCTGGCGGTGGAGTCTTCGCTCAAGCGCGTGCGCGACATCCGCTGGGGGCCAAGGCTGATCGACATCGACATCCTGCTGTTCGGCGAGGCAAGGATCGCGGACGACGACCTCCAGATACCCCATCCCCGCATGCTGGAACGCGCCTTCGTCATGCTGCCACTGGCCGAGATCGCCGACGACGTCATCATCGAAGGCCGTCCAGTCCGCGATTGGGCGTTCGAACTCGATGCCGAAGGTATCGACAAGCTTGACGGTAACCTGGCCTGGTGGCGCGCCTGACCGGTCAGTTGTCGGCTTGCCGCGCGTCTCTTGCCATGATGGCGTCGGCTGCCTGCTCGTTGCCGGCGCGGCCCTTCTGGCGCGGCGTCGCGAGCGGCGTGGGGACGGGGGCATTGCCTTTCAGAAGCGCGTCCCCGGCATGAATGCCGCCTGCGATCTGCAGTTCGAGCCTTTCGGCGTCGCGCCTGCGGACTTCCGACATAAGCTCTTCCGTCTCGTACTGCGGCACGCCCAACTCGTTCAGGGTCTGGGCCCCGAAGGCGAGGGCGGACTCAACCGTCTCGCGGATCTGGAAGGTCGCGCCGGCTTCGATCAGCCGGATCGCCGAACCTCTGTCATAAGCGCGCGCCAGCACCGGCACGAGCGGGAATTCGGCCCGCATGTGGTGGACGATGCGCTCGGCATCCTCGGCCTTGTCGACGCAGACCAGTACGGCCCGCGCGTTTCCCGCTCCGGCGGCATGCAGGATGTCGAGACGCGCGCCGTCGCCGTAATAGACCTTGAAGCCGAACTCGCTCGCCGCCTGGATCATCTCGACATCATTGTCGATGATGGAGACGTCGATGCCGCGCAACAGCAGCGGCTGGCTGGCGATCTGCCCGAAGCGGCCGAAACCGATGACGAGCACGCTGCCGTCCAGCCCATCGGGTGCCTCGACGCCATCGATGGCCGGGGCAGCGGGACGGGCAAAGCGCTTGATCGCCATCATCACGAAAGGCGTCAGCACCATCGAGATGATCACCGTCGAGGTGAAGATGGCGTTGGTCGGCCCGTCGATCAGGCCGGCCGCGGCAGCGGCGGCATAGAGGACGAAGGCGAACTCGCCGCCCTGGGCCATCAGCCCGCCGCGTTCGAGTGCCTCGTGATGGGACGTGCGCAGCAGCCGCGCCACCGCGTAGATGATCAGTGCCTTGAGGATCATGAAGGCCAGAACCGCGAGGACAATGGTGGCGAGGTTGTCGGCGATGGTGGCGAGGTCGAGCGCCATGCCGACACCGAGGAAGAACAGCCCGAGCAGGATGCCGCGGAACGGCTCGATATCGGCCTCGAGCTGGTGGCGAAACGTACTCTCCGACAGGAGCACGCCGGCGAGGAATGCGCCCATGGCCATCGACAGGCCGCCGAGGTCCATCGCCAGCGCCGCGCCAAGGACAACCAGCAGGGCGGCCGCGGTCATCACCTCGCGCGCGCCGGTCTGGGCGAGAATGCGAAACATCGGATTGAGCAGGAAGCGCCCGACAACAACCAGTCCCGCCAGCGAAGCGAGGGCCACGCCCACCGAGATCCAGCGGTCGGCCGCGGTGGCCTCGTCGCCGCCCGGTGCGAGGAAGGCGACGAAGGCAAGCAGCGGCACGATGGCGATGTCTTCCAGCAGCAGGATCGAAACGATCCGCTGGCCCTTCGGTGTCGACAGCTCACCCCGATCGTTGAGCACCTGGAAGACGATTGCCGTCGAGGTGAGCGTGAAGCCCATGCCGAACACGAAGGAGATGGTCGGCGAAAAGCCCATCAACAGGGCGATGCCCGTCAGCGCCGCGCCCGACGCTGTGACCTGCAGGACACCAAGGCCGAGAATTTCGCGTCTCAATCCCCACAGCCGGGAGGGCTGCATCTCAAGCCCGATGACGAAGAGGAACATCACCACGCCGAATTCGGCGACATGGATGATCGTCTGGGGATCGGTGAAGAGGCCGAGACCGTATGGGCCGATGACAAGACCGGCCGCGAGATAACCGAGAACCGAATCGAGCCCGAAGCGCCTGAAGAGCGGCACGGCGATGACGCCGGCCGCCAGTAGCGCCACGACGGGCATTAGATCTACACCGTGCGCGGCTTCCCCAGCCATGCTTCCTCGCGCTTCAGAGAAAGGAGATGTCGGCCCGCACCCGATCGAACCGTCCGGGGTGCGGGGATTTACGCAATGCTACACACTCGCAGCAGCTGTCGCACGGCCAGGCGGGACAGATCTACTGGTTATGGGTGTTGGAGCCGACCGTGCGGGCATCGGTTCGCCGCAGATTGACGCCGATCACCGGGACCATTGTGTCGTCGACACGCACGGATACGGTCACCTGCATGGTGTTGGGGTCGGAGAGACGAGCCTGCATCGCGCCGTTGAGCGCGTTGCGGTTGATTGCGAAGATCACCTCCTCGCGCGTCACCTGTCCGCTGACGACATCGAGACCCTCGCCATTGGCGCCGTCCATGAAGGTGCCGCGATAGCCCGAACGGCCCTCGCGCTCGATATTGGCCGACATGCGCTGGGTGAACAGACCGACCCGGCAGCCGCCATCGAGCGACATGCCGATCTTGCCCTCCGGTGTGGAGCCGGTGAAATTGCACATGAACTTGGTGCCGGCATATTTGCCCGCGACGATCTCGCCGGGCCCCGACCACTCGCCGGTGACCGAATCAAAGAAGCGCCGATCGGCTTCCGAAGCGGAGGCAGCAGCCGTCATGCCGATGAAGCCGGCGGCGAAAAGGGCCGTAAAAATCGTGCTGGAAAGGCGCTTTGTCATGAATTCACCCGTTTGGCGGCGACAGCGCAGCCTGTTTCGCCTGAGAATGGGGCGGAATGGTTAACGCCTCGTCTATGGCACGTGGGGGAGAGAATGTTTCAGTCCGCGCAGATTGGCAAGCCCATAAGCGAGCAGCGTCTACGCGCGGCCGCTCTTGCGGACATAGGCGACGAGGATGCCGAGAAAATCCGACAGGCCTGGCCGCTTGACGGCGGAGAAGGGCAGCGGGCGGGTGGTCTCCATGGCGGCGATGCCGATGCGGGCGGTCATCATGCCGTTGACGATGCCCTCGCCGAGCTTGGCGGAGAGCCGCGCGGCCAGGCCCTGGCCGACGATCTGGTGTACGAATTCGTCGCCGGCCGCCAGCGCGCCGGTGATCGCCAGATGGGCAATCACGTTGCGTGCAAGGCGCAAAAAGCCGAGCGTGCCGGGCCTTGCGCCGTAGAGTTCGGCGATGCGGCGGATGAGGCGGGCCGCTTCAAAGGCGACATAGGCGAGGTCGACCAGCGCTCGCGGCGAGACGGCGGTGACGAGCGACACGCGCTTGGCGGCGTCGAGGGTGAGTTTTCTGGCGCGGGCGTCAAGCGGCGCCAGCAGTTCCAGTTCGGCCAGCCGCACGAGGTCGGCGCCGTCGATCACGTCGCCATCCAGCTCCTTGAGGGCACGCCGCCCGGCGGCCGTTTCGGGCTGCGTGGAGACGAAGGCGGCCAATTCGTCGACGAGGGCGCGCGCCTTCCTGGGATCGTTGCTGGCGATCGCCTCGACGCCTCGCTCGTGCATCCTAGCGACGGAGGCAAGCCGGGCCAGTGCCATGGCCTCGCGCACGATGATGACGAGAAGTGCCGCAAGTGCGACGATGGCGAGGCCGAGGCCGACCCAGCCGAGCCAGTCGGCGCGGCCGAAGAGTTCGCGCACCAGCCGTTCGGTCCACAGGCCGACGGCAAGTGAGAGCAGCAGGCCCGCCGCCCACATGAAGACGGCGCGAATCCGCGAGCGGCGCCTTGGCGGCACGGCCGGCGGCGGTTCGGCTTCCAGCACCTCGATCTGGTCGAAGACGTCGAACTCGGCGAGTTCCACGCGGGCCGGGTCGGCCACGCGGGGCTTGCGGTCGCGGGCGATCTCCTCGCGCGCCGGCTGCTCGACGGGCGGAATTTCACGCTCGATGCGGAAGGAGGCGGGTTGCCTGCGCTTGGTCATGCCAGCCGATCTCCGAGCAGGAACTGCAAGGCGCGGTCGAGCCGGATATGCGGCAGCGAGAGCGTCAGGCCCTCGGCGGTCTTCTCCAACTTGGGCGGGCGGAAGCGCACGAACCGGATCGCGTTGTCCTCGCCGGCATCGGCGGCGAGCGCCGCGGCGGGATCGGCGGGCAGGTCACCCGGGAAGATCGCCGTCTCGCTCTTGCCGTCGAAACGTTCGCCGGCGATCGTCTCGCCCTTGATCGGCGTGCCGATGATGACCGGCAGTTCTTCCTTGCCGTGGCGGGCGGTGCCCTCGCGCGTGGCGCGTACGGCGGCCATGGCCAGCACGTCGACTGCCGCGCCGGAGAAATTGGCGCGCTCCAGCGCCCGGTCAGTCAGCCGGCGGGCAATCGCCTGCAGCCGGTCGTGGCTTTCGTGATGGATGTGGTCGGCCTTGGTGGCGGCGACGAGGATGCGGTCGATGCGGCGCGCGAACCAGTCGGTGAGCAGACTGCCCCGCCCGGCGCGGAAACAGGCCAGGATTTCGGTCAGCGAGCGTTCCAGATCGGCGACGGCGGCGGGACCGGCATTCATCGCCTGCATGGCGTCGACGAGCACGATCTGGCGATCGAGGCGGGCGACATGTTCGCGAAAGAACGGTTTGACCACGTGGCGCTTGTAGGCCTCGTAGCGCCGCTCCATCATGGCGGCGAGCGAACCCGCCGGCGCACGCTTGCCATCGAGGCCGGCGAGCGGGGCGAAGGTGAGGGCAGGCGAGCCTTCGAGATCGCCCGGCATCAGGAAGCGCCCCGGCGGCAGGGTTGAGAGCGCGCGGTCGTCTTCGCGACAGGCCTTGAGATAGGCGGCAAAGCTCTCGAAGAGGTCGCGCGCGCGCATCTCGTCGGCATCTGCGAAGGGATCGGTCGCCTCGGTGAGCTTGCGCCAGGCTTCCGACAGATCGGCCCGGGCGGGCAGGGCCGCCAGTTCCAGCGCCTCCCGCGAAAAGGTCGCGTAGTCCTTGCCGAGCAGCGGCAGGTCGAGCAGCCATTCGCCGGGATAGTCGACGATGTCGAGGGCGAGCGATCCGCGCGAAAACATGCGGCCCCAGGCAGAGGCCGACTCAAACTCGATGACGAGGCGCAATTCGGAGATGGCGCGTGTCGATTCCGGCCAGATGCGCTTGTCGACCAGCGCGCGCACATGGTCCTCGTACTGGAAGCGGGGCACTGCGTCGTCAGGCTGGTGGGCGAGCGTGGCGCGCGCGATGCGGCCGGTCTTCTGCGCCTCGAACAGCGGCAGGCGCCCGCCATGCACGAGATTGTGGACGAGCGAGGTGATGAACACCGTCTTGCCGGCGCGCGACAGGCCGGTCACGCCAAGCCTCAGTGCCGGCTGCACGAGGCCGGAGGCACGCCCGGCGAGCGTGTCCAGGGCGATTCTAGCCTCGTCGCCGATGGTGGTAAGTGACGCCAATGTCGCGGGTTTCCGTGTTCTTCTGGTCTCGACTTCGCCCGGGACAAATGCGGGTTCAACGCATATAGGCGGTCAGTCGGCGATTTGAAACGGCGGCGCTACCCCGTGGGTCGGCGATGTCGGTTCACCTGGTGCGCTTCAGATAGCCCTGCGGCGCCACGGAGATCATCAGCTTGGCGTCGATGCTTGTGTCGATCTCGAACTCGGGATGCGCGGGCAGCCAGGCGTGTACCGCCGATTTGGGGTTGTCGCCGGGGCCCCAGGGCCTGTCGGGGAACATCTCGGCGGGCAGGTCCTCGATGACGGTGTCGAAGACGATGCAGTAGCTGCCGACCGAAACCATCGGGGCATAGGCTTCGAGCTCGGCCAGCACATGGTCATGGGTGTGGTTGCTGTCGAGGCAGACCATTACGCGTTTGGCGTCGCCGACGAGGTCGCGGACCTGGGCCACGATCGACGGATCGACCGACGAGCCCTGGACCATCGAGATGCGCCGCGCCATGGGATGGGCCTCGATCGCCTCGCGGTTGTGGCTGCGGATGTCGATGTCGACGCCGACCACGCGGCGCTTCGGCTTCGATGGGTCGAGCATTTCGCCGGCTTCGGTCGCCTCGCACAGATCGATCAGCGACAAGAGCGAGGCCGACAGGATGAGCGAACCGCCATGGGCGATGCCGGTCTCGACGATCACGTCGGGACGGATTTGCCAGACCAGTTCCTGGAAGGCGACGATGTCCTGCGGGTACTGGATGATCGGGCGGCCGAGCCAGAAATAATTGTAGGAATAGGCCGAGGCGATCGACGTGTCGACGAATGCTTGGCCTGCCTTCTTGAGGGCGATGTTTTCGGCCGCGGCTTTCAGGCGGGCTTCCACGTCGCGCGCGAAATCACTCATTGCTCATTCCCTTGAAGTTGAAGCCGGAACCGGCCAGTGCCCGGATCTCGTCGAGATAATTGGGGTTCATGACATGGATGGTGCTGCCCGGCGACAGCCCGTCCAGCCCTTCGGCCGGGCTCATCACGCGCAGGCCGGTGGCGGGAAGATACCGCCCCTGCTTGTCGGGATTGATGTCGATGACGCGGTCGACCGGGTGGCCGGCGCGCTCCCGGAGCAGCGAAAAGATCACACCCTTGGACGCGCCGCCCCAGACGACCGTCTCGCCCTCTGGCGGGCGCTGCGTCTCCGAGCGCAGCCGGTCGATGAAATCGGCCGGGAAGGCGGGAACATCGGCAGGATCGCGAACCGGCATCCGGACGGTCGCAAGGTCGCCGATGATGCGCAAATACTGGCCGCCGAAGGCCCGGTCGGCATGAACGAGCCGTCCGAAGATGCGGCCGAAATCGCTCAGGCGGAAATAGTTGACGTGTTCGTAGAAGATGTCGAACCAGGCGCGCTTGCTGCAGATCCAGTCGAAGCAGGGGACCTCGATATAGATGAGGCCGCGCCCGCCATTGGCGGCAGCGAGCCGCTCGATAAACGCGACGGGATCCTCGATGTGCTCCAGCACATGGCGCAGGATGAGGCCTTCGCCGCGTAGGCCCAGTTCCTCCGAAAAGTATTCCTTGCGCACGACCGGGTTCGAACCCTCATAGGTGGGGTCGTACCCCGTGACCTCGACGCCGCGCTGCAGCAGGAGCTCGAGGAAGGTTCCCTTGCCGCAGCCGACCTCGACGAGGTCGGAGCGGCCCATATTGGTCTCCACCAGGCTGGCGACGTCTTCCATGTGGCGGCGAAACAGCGTGCTGGTGCCCTGCTCGTTCTGGTAGGCGGCATCGTAATCCATGAGCGCGGCATCGAAGGCCGCGTTGCGCACCAGCCCGGTCTGCCCGTTTTCGACCAGACGGACATCCCCCTTCGGACAGTTCCGCGCTTCCTCCCGCGTGGGGTACATGCGGTTCTGGAAGATCGGCAGATCGTGCTGCCGGTAGAGTTCGCGCGTCTCGTCGCTCATGTCCGCTCTTCGCTGGCTGGAGTGGTGATCGGCGTCGGCTCGCCGATGACGCATTTCGGGTCGTCCGGCCGGTCCGGCCTGGCGCCGAAGCGCAGCAGTTCGCGGCGTCCATAGGCGTCGGCGATGCTCTCGGCCAGCTGCCTGACGGTCTGCGGCACGCCGGTCGAAATGTTGAAGGCGCCCTGGCCAGACGAAAGCGCGACTTCGGCGATACGCCTGCCAGCCTCGGCCACGTCCATGTAGTCCCTGACCTGATCGCCCGACGACAGCTCGGCCGGCGTTCCCATCGCCAGACAGTCGTGCAGATAGGGGACCAGCCGCCGGGGATCCTCGCCTTCTCCATAGAGATAGAAGAGACGGCACCAGGCAAAGGAAAGCCCGAGACCCGGCAAGGCGCGGGAGAGGGCGAGATAGGTCGCAGCCTTCGCGGCACCGTAGGGGGTAGTGGGGACCAGCGGCGTCGACGTTTTCAGATAGCCGGCGTCGAGATCGTATTCGAAGCAGGTTCCCACCCCGACGAACCTTTTCACGCCGGCCGCTGCGGCCCATTCGGCCATGCGAATGGTGCCGGTCATGCAGGCGAGATTTTTCGGCGACGTCACGTATTTGCCGGGCACGGCATACCAGGCGGCATGGACCAGCGTGTCGATGCCGTCGCAGGCGTTGCGCCAGAAGGCCTCGTCCTCGGCGAAAAGATCGTCGGTGACATGAACGGATGCCACGCCCTGAGGTGCAGGTTTGCCGCGGCGGACGACGACATCGACCTCCGCGCCCTGCGACAGGAGGTGCGCGAGGATCTGCCTGCCCACGAAGCCGGTCGCGCCGGTCAGGAGGATGCGGCTCATCGGACCCTTATCTCCGGCACGGCAGTGACGAAGCGGGTGCCCTTGGCCGCGAGTGGCGAGAGTTGGCTCTGCACCTCGTCAGCGATGTTCCAGGGCAGGATGAGCACGTAGTCCGGCCGCCGCTCGACCAGCGCTTCGGGCGGCAGGATCGGGATATGGCTGCCGGGCATCAGCATGCCCTGCTTGGAAGGGGCGGCGTCGCAGACGAAGGGCAGCAGGTCGGGCTTCACGCCGGCGTAGTTTAGCAGCGTGTTGCCCTTGGCAGCGGCGCCATAGGCGGCAACGGAGTGTCCGTCCCGCGCGGCATCGAGCAGGAAGCGCAGCAGCCCGTTCTTGACCGCACCGGCGCGGGCCTGGAAGCCCTCGTAATAAGCCGCCGTTTCCATGCCCCGGGCGCGCTCTTCGGCCAGCACGGCGTCGGCGGCAGCCGTCGTCTGGTGCGCGGCGGCCGCGTGGCAGCCGAAGACACGTAGGCTGCCGCCATGGGTCGGCAGCTCCTCCACGTCGAAAACCCGCAAGCCGGCGGCGGCGAAGATGTGGCGGACGCTGATCAGCGACAGATAGGAAAAGTGCTCGTGGTAGACGGTGTCGAACTGGCAGGATTCGACCAGCCGCATCAGATGCGGGAATTCCAGCGTGATCACGCCCTCGGGCTTCAACGCCGCCGCCAGGCCGCGCGTAAAATCGTTGATGTCGGGGACGTGGGCATAGACGTTCTTGCCGGCGATGAGGTCGGCCCGGCGACCTTCCTGCGCCAGACTTCGGCCGAGCGCCTCGCCGAAGAACTCGCGCAGCACGGGGATGCCCAGCGCTTCGGCGGCCCGCGCCGTGCCCTCGGTCGGCTCGATGCCGAGGCAGGGGATGCCGGCTGCAACGAAATTCTTCAGCAGATAGCCGTCATTCGAGGCGACCTCGATGACGAGGCTGTCTGCACCGAGAGCGAAGCGATCGGTGACCATCAGCGCATAGCGCGCGGCGTGGTCGAGCCAGCTCTTCGAGGTGGAGGAGAAATAGGCGTAATCGGCCGCAAACAGCTTGTCGGCCTCGGTGAAATCCTCGGTCTGGACGAGATGGCAGTTGTCGCAGACCCGCAGCCTGAGCGGGAAGGTGAGTTCCGGCGCGTTCAGCGCTTCGGGCTGCAGATAGGCGTTGGACGGCGGCGCATGACCGAGGTCGAGAAAGACGCGCTCGAGGGCCGAGCCGCAATGGCGGCAGGTGGGCAGGCTCATATCCGGATCGGCTCCAACTTATCGAGGCCCGGGAATGCGGCATCGCGGGCCGACTGTTCCGTCAGGTCGAGCGGCCAGTCGATCGCCACCGCGGGGTCGTTCCAGCGCAGGCCGCCTTCATGCGCGGCGCTGTAGGCCTCGGCGTGGAAGTAGAGCATCTCGACGCCGTCGGTCAATGTCTGGAAGCCGTGCGCAAACCCTTTTGGAACATAGAGCATCGAGCGGTTCTGGTCGTCGAGCCGTTCGCCGTGCCAGCGGCCGTAGGTGGGCGATCCTTCGCGCAGGTCGACGATGACATCCCAGATGGCGCCGCGCAGGCAGCGCACCAGCTTGACCTCCGCCATGGGCGGGCGCTGGAAATGCAGGCCGCGGATGGTGCCGGCTGCTGCACTCAGCGAGGTGTTGCACTGGACCCACCTTGTCTCGAGCCCGTGGGCGGCGAATTCCTCGGCGCAGAAGAGCCGGGCAAAGAAGCCGCGGCTGTCGCCGCGCGGCTCAAGCTCGACGCGCCATGCGCCGGCAAGGGGGAGAGGGGTGAACTTCATCGGCCGGCCTCGAAGGCGGCGATCTGTGCGCTTGTCAGGTGACGGACGTCCTTGCCCTCTGCCGCGCCCCGGTACCAATTCATGGTCTCGGCGACGGCGCGGGCGAAATCCCAGCGGGGCTGCCAGCCGAGACGCGTGCGCGCGCGCTCGATGCTGAGCGCCAGCCGGCCCGCCTCGTGCGGCGCGTTCGGGTCGGTTCCATCCTGCCACTCGGCTGGCCAGTGACGCGTGGCTTCGCGCACTAGTTCGCCGACACTGCGCTGATCGGACGGTTCGGGGCCGAAATTGAAGCTGTCGGCGAGTTCGGCGCCCTCCGCGCCAGACAGAGCTTCGGCGAGGCTGAGGTAGCCCGAGAGCGGGTCCAGCACATGCTGCCAGGGCCGCACCGAGCGGGCGTTGCGGACCTTGAGCGGCTGGCCACCGGAAAAGGCGCGGGCGAGATCGGGCAGGATGCGGTCTTCCGCCCAGTCGCCGCCGCCGATCACATTGCCGGCGCGCGCCGTCGCCAGGCGGGTGCCGGCAGAAGTGAGGAAGGAATCGCGAAAGCTCGCCGCCACGAGTTCGGTCGCCGCCTTCGAGGCGGAGTAGGGGTCGTGACCACCGAGCGGGTCGATCTCGCGGTAGAGATGCTCCCATTCGCGGTTGTCATAGACCTTGTCGGTGGTGACCACGACGACGATGCAGGGCTCGGGCAGCGCACGCACGGCTTCGAGCAGGTTCGCGGTGCCCATGACGTTGACGGCAAAGGTCTCCAGCGGCTCGCGGTAGGAGCGCCGCACAAGCGATTGGGCCGCCAGATGCAGGACCACTTGCGGGCGAACCGACAGCACCCGCTCGCGGACAGAGGCCGCATCGCGGATGTCGGTTACCTGGTGGTCGATGCGCTCGGCGAGGCCCAGCTGGTGAAACAGTGCCGGGCCGGCGTCGGGTTCAAGCGCCAGCCCCGAGACCACGCTCCCGCGCGCCAGCAGCATCTCGCACAGCCAGCTTCCCTTGAAGCCGGTGTGGCCCGTGACGAGGACGCGTCTGCCGTTCCAGAAATCCATCTCAGCCCCAGACCTTCCAGGGAGCGCGGCCCTTCTCCCAGAGATCTTCCAGATGACGCTTGTCGCGCAGCGTGTCCATCGCGGCCCAGAAGCCCGGGTGCATGTAGACCGACAGCTGCCCGTCGCGTGCAAGCCCTTCCAGGGGCGCGGCCTCCCAGGGCATGGCGTCGCCTTCGATCCGGTCGAGCACGGAGGTTTCGCAGACGAAGAACCCGCCATTGATCCACTGGCCGTCGCCGGCCGGCTTTTCCAGAAACCGCTCGACGCGGCCACTGCGGATGTCGAGCGCGCCATAGCGGGCAGGCGGCTGGATCGCCGTGACGGTGGCTTCCGTAACCTGCGCCTTGTGGAGAGCCACCAGAGCCTTGATGTCGACATCGGCAACGCCATCGCCATAGGTGAGGCAGAAGGTGCCGTCGAGATGGTCGGCGACGCGCTTGAGTCGCCCGCCGGTCATCGTCGTCTCGCCAGTATCGATCAGGGTCACGCGCCAAGGCTCGGCCTTGCCCTGATGCACTTCCATCCGGTTGTCCGCCATGTCGAGGGTGACGTCGGACATGTGGAGGAAGTAGTTCGCGAAATACTCCTTGATCATGTAGCCCTTGTAGCCGCAGCAGATCACGAAGTCGGTGATGCCGTGCGCGCCATAGATCTTCATGATGTGCCAGAGGATCGGCCTGCCGCCGATCTCGATCATCGGCTTGGGGCGCAGATGCGATTCCTCGCTGATGCGGGTGCCCATGCCGCCGGCAAGGATAACGGCCTTCATGCGGACACCCTGGTGTCGCGGGCCGGCAAGCCGGCAGGAAAATCAACCTCGACGGCGGACGGCACGCGCAGCAACGCTGCCTTGAGGGCGGCGCGATCGGTCTCGGGCAGGGGGCCTGCCTTGGCGGCGCGGGCAGCGGTGCGCCGGTGGCGGAGCGTATTGCGCAGGCGGGAGTACTGGGCCCTCGCGGAAATCACCAAACCGGGCCGGCTCAAGGCGTGAGTTCGCCGGTAGATTTCGACATGGCGGGCTGTCTCGCTCGTCGGCTCGTCGGAGAAGCGGGCGAAGCGGCGCAGGAATTTCAGGCACGAGCGATAGAAGAGTGCCGGATCGACGGGCGGAATGTTGGCCTCAGCGCCCGCCTCGGCGCGGCAGATTTCCATCTCGCGCAGCACGACGTTGGGCAGCAGGCGCCCTTCCCAGGGCATCGGGCCGAACGCCAGCTGGGCCTTCTGCTCGGCGTGCATGCGGGCGATGAAATCGCGCGAATGGGCATTGTCGCCATTGTTTGTCACGGCCGTTCCGCCTGAAGAGCGCGGCGAGTGGTCGATGAGCAGCGGGGCGTCAATGTAGACATAACGGTCGATCGTGCTGAGCAGCCGGAAATTGAAGGAGAAGTCGGGGGCAATGCCGCCGAAGAGCTGGCCGTGGCGCGCCCTGATCGCCTCCAGCACCCGCCGCGAGCAGAAGGAGTTGAGGAAGCGGGGGCTGATCCAGAGCATCTCGCTGGCGGCGAAGCGTTGCAGGATCTCCCGCGAGGACATCACTTCGGCCTCGACCCGGGGTCCGTGCGGCTTCAGGATGTCGGAATTGCGGACGTCGAAGATGGTCGCCGACCAGCAGACGCACTCCACGCCGCTTTCCCGGATCACGCGATCGATGATGTCGATCGCCGCCGGCACCAGGGTCAGGCGGTCGGTGACGATCCCGACATAGTCGCCATCGGCGTGGTCCAGTGCGAAATTCCAGTGGTCGACCATGTTCAGGGACCGGTCGGGGCGGACATAGGTGAAGGGCGTGCCGGCCAGCGCCGCCTCGACGTTGCGGCGGTTCTCGTCGACGAATTCGGCCTCGGAATTATCGGAGACGACGATCGAGAGATCGGTGCCGTGAAGCTGGCGGAGCGTGTCGAGTGTCAGGGAGAGTTCCCTGGGCCGGTTTCGGGTCGGGACGACGATGGTGAACCTCGGCATTCGGCCTCCCGGGGCCAGTCTCCGACGCGGTCGGCGGTGCCCTCTACAGAATCGACGCGATGGAAGCGCCGGGGCGCGTTCCCGCGGTCCCGTTAAGCCCTTTTTTGCGCCCGATCAAGGCGCCGGGCCATGCTGCCGGCATAGGACCGTGCCCGCAGCGACTTCCACGTCTGGACCGCGTTGGCCCACAGCGCACGCAAAGGATGGCGGGACGGGGAGGGGCCTGTAGCGGGCGCGCGCACCGAGCCACCAAGACCGACGCTGATTTCCTCGATGCAATTGGGCGAGAGCGACCAGATGGAAAGGGCGAACTCCCAGGGCCAGGACCAGTCCTCGTCGACGGCGCGGAAGAAGCGCTGGCGTGAGAGCATGCGCTCAGCCGCCGCCCGGCCGATCACATAGCCCACCGCACCGGCGGCCGGAAATCTGTGGGCAACGAGTTCGCTCGTCCCCAGGCGGCGGCGCAGGCGCACCGGCTTGGGGTTGAAGTCGAACAACTTTATGACGTCCCACCCCTCCGGGTGGCGCTCACAATCGTCCAGGACGGCGCAAAATGCTTGCGGATCGGAGATACCGAAATCGTCCTCCAGGACGAGCGCGAAAGGCGCGCCACTGTCGACCAGGCGGGCCCAGATTCTTCGATGGCCGCAATAGACGGCGATCTCGCCCGCGCTCAGGCTGCGTTTCTGCCACAGGAGGTTCCGGATGCGGTCATACTGCTTGTAGATGGCCGGATCATTCAGCCGCAAACCCTCGACGAAATCGGCCTTCAGCCCGACTGAGTCGAGCTGCCGTCGCGCACTCTTCCGCCGTGGCCCATCCGGTGTGTCGACGGTGAGGATGTAGAAGGGAAGGCTCATCGGGGACGCGGGTTCCAATCGGTGGCAGCTGGTCCAGTGGGGGTCATTTCCTATAGGCTGCCTGTGAAGGAATGAGAATGTCCGGCAGCCGCCTTAGAGTTTTAGGACGCGCGGTGTCCTTCTGAGCACGCATTCCATCGCGCTGAAACAATATGTGACTGGTTTTGCTGCGCCGCAATCGTCTTTGCTGAGAACCGCGCCGGCTTCGTTCGATCTCAGCAGCTTGCGGCAACGCCTGCGTCCCACACCAGCCGAGAGTTCGCAACAGCATGAACATTCACGCCGGCCTCGGGTCCGGTCCAGAAAGGCTTTTGAGGACGGACGAGCAGCCCATTCGGGTCGCTTTCAAGAACCGCGAGGAATTGGGCGCCATCGGTGCCGCGCTGGCGCGCCGCTCGATCGATCCGCCGGACATGCTGGTCGGCTTCAACCCGCGTGCCAGATCGGGCGAGAATGGCGAACGGATCCGCCGGATCGCCCGGATGCTGGGCGAGGCGCAGCATGCGGGAGAGGCGATTACGCCGGCCGCGGAATGGCTTCTCGACAACGCCTATCTGATCGACGAGGCCATCGCGGAAACCCGCCGCGACCTGCCTGACCGCTTCTACCGGCAACTGCCGCTGATCGGCGACAGCGGGGTTCCGCGCGCGCTGGCCATCGCCTGGCTCTATGTGGCCCACAGCGACAGCGCGGTATCGGAGGAAGATTTCCGGTCGATCGTCGAGGGGTACCAGCAGGTCGAGCCGCTGCAGATCGGCGAATTGTGGGCCCTGCCTTCGCTCCTGCGCTGCGTCCTGATCGAGAATTTGCGCCGCCTGTCGGTTCGTATTGAGCGCGCGCGCGAAATGCGGCTGCTGGCCAACCGTCTGGCCGACAAGATCGCCGCGACCCCTGACGGCAACGACGTCGCCGTCCTGGAACGGCATACGGCCAGCGCCGGCGATCCAACCTTTGCCACCCAGCTTCTTCATCGCCTGAGGAACGGGTCGTATTTCTCGAGTCAGGCGCTCGCCTGGCTGGAGAATGCGCTCGAAAGTGTCGGACTGGACGCCGAGGAGGCCATTCTCACCGAGCACGCCATCCTCTCCGGTGGCAACCTGACGACCGGCAACATCATCAAGGGCCTGCGGCTCGTCGACGACATCGACTGGACCGAATGGTTCGAGTCGGTGAGCCTCGTCGACAGATTGCTGCGCGAGAAGACCGACTTCGGAACGCTCGATTCGCCCTCCCGCGATGCCTATCGAGGCGCGGTCGAAAGGCTGGCCAAACAATCCGGCCGGGCCGAGCTGGATGTCGCCCAGGCCGCGATCGATGCGGCCAATCAGGATGGTGATTTCTCGGGCGACAGCGGCGCTGTCGATGCGGGCAGCGTTCTTGTCGGTCCCCGGCGCAAGGTTTTCGAGGCCTCGATCGGCTACCGCCCGACCCTCGCCGAGAGGGTCTACCGTCTCTATCGCCCGACAGGCTGGGCCGGCATGGTCGTCCCCTCCGTGATCCTGACGGCCATCCTCGTGGCGGCCGCAGCCCTGGCGCTTGCCGACTACGGAATCGCGACAAGCACGATCGTGTTGCTCACCTGCCTGTTCGTGCTGCCGGCGAGCGAGGCGGCAATCGGGCTGTTCAACACGGTGGTGTCCCTTCTCGTCCATCCGACACGGCTGATCGGCTATGAATACAAGACGGGCATTCCGGACTGCGCCCGCACCCTCGTCGTCGTGCCGACGCTGATCGGCAGCCGCGATGACGTCGAGGAGGCGGTGCACAATCTCGAAGTGCATTACTTGTCCAACCGGTCGGGCGCGCTGCATTTCGCCGTCCTGTCCGACTGGCCGGACAGCCAGTCCGAGCAGACCACCGCCGATCTTGAACTCCTCGACCATGCGCGCGAACAGATCGCCGAGCTGAACCAGCGCCATCCGACGGAGGGTCATGCCCGGTTCTACCTGCTGCATCGCCACCGGCTCTACAATGCCTCGGAAGGCTGCTGGATGGGCTGGGAGCGGAAGCGCGGCAAGCTGCACGAACTCAACACGCTGCTGCGCGGCGACAAGGACACGACCTTCTTCGCGCCATCCTCCGACCTGCCGGACGACATCCAGCATGTGCTGACGCTCGATTCCGACACGCGCATGACACGCGATGCGGTGACGCGGCTCGTCGGCAAGATGCGCCATCCTCTCAACCGCCCGAAGCTCGAGCGGCAGACCGGGGACCCGGAGTCGGGCTATGCCATTCTGCAGCCGCGCGTGACGCCTTCGCTGACCACCGGCGACCAGGCCTCGTTTTTCCAGCGCGTCTTTTCCGCCAACCGCGGCATCGACCCTTATGTGTTCGCGGTTTCAGATGTCTATCAGGACCTGTTCGGTGAAGGCAGCTTCACGGGCAAGGGGCTCTACCACATCGACGCCATGGAGGCCGCGCTGGCCGGCCGCATTCCCGACAACAGCGTGCTCAGTCACGATCTGCTCGAAGGCGCTTACGCCAGTGCCGCCCTGGTGACGGATGTCGAACTGATCGAGGATTATCCCACGCGCTATCTGGTCGATACCTCGCGCCAGCACCGCTGGGCGCGGGGCGACTGGCAACTCCTGCCGTGGATACTGAAGCCGTCATCGGGGGTTCCGGGCCTGTCGCGTTGGAAGATGATCGACAATCTGCGCCGGACCCTGATCCCGATCGTCTGGACCGCCGCGTCGATTGCCGGGTGGGCGCTGCTGCCGCTGGCGCTGGCCGGGCAGTGGCAGGCGCTGCTGGTGCTCAGCCTGTTCGTCGCGATGACATACGGGCTGGTCGATTCCATCCTGCCGCGCGACCGCGACACCACCTTGAAGAGCCATTTGTCGGCGCTGTTCCGGGACACGGCCTTTGCCAGCGCGCAGGTGGCGCTGAAGGTGGTGTTCATGGCGCATATCGCCTGGTCGATGGCCGATGCGCTGGTGAGAACGCTCTACCGGCTGCTCGTCAGCCGCCGCAACCTGCTCGAATGGCGTACGGCATCACAGGTCGCGCGGTCGCATGGCCATTCGATCTCCGGGCACTTCAGGTCAATGTATGGCGCGCCGGTCATAGCGATCCTGTCGCTGGCGCTGCCCCTGGCGCTCGGCTCCTCCGGCGCCGTGTTGGCGGCTGCCTTCGCGCTGATCTGGGGCAGCTCGCCGCTGCTGGCCTGGCTGTTCAGCCGCTCCGCCGTAACCGAGGACCGGCTTCACGTCCGGCCCGCGGATCTGGTGAAGCTGCGCCGCATCGCCCGTCGCACCTGGCTCTACTTCGAGACTTTTGTCACCGACGAGCACAACATGCTGCCGCCGGACAATTTCCAGGAGACGCCGCAGCCGGTCGTCGCAGCACGCACGTCGCCGACCAATATCGGGCTCTATTTTCTGTCGATCGTGTCGGCGCGCGATTTCGGCTGGATCAGCCTGACCGAAACCATCGACCGGCTCGAGCGGACCCTGTCCACAATCGAACGCATGGAGCGCCATCGCGGCCATCTCTACAACTGGTACGACACGCGTACGCTCCAGCCTCTGCACCCGCGCTACATCTCGACCGTCGACAGCGGCAATCTGGCCGGCCATCTGATCGCCATCGCGTCGACCTGTGACATCTGGGCGGAGGCTCCGGCGGCCCACATCCAGGGCGACTATGAAGGCATCATCGATGCCGCCGCGGTTCTCGGGGAGTGCCTTGAAGCGCTGCCCGACGACAGGCGCGCGTTGCGACCGCTGCGCCAGCGGCTGGCCGAGCGGATATCCGGCATGCAGCGTTCCGTCGATGTCATCCGCGACGCACCCGAAACCGCCGCGATCCGCACGATCAGTCTGACCGTTCTGGCCGCCGACATCCGCAAATTTGCCCGCGCCCTGCACGACGAGATCGGCTCCGACGCCAGCAGCGAACTGCTCATCTGGGCGGGCAGGCTGGAAAAGACCTGCGAGGCGCATCTGGCCGATGCCCATCTGGCCGATGACGGGGCGGGCAAGCTTCGCGATCGATTGGTTGCCGTCAGCGCCCGGGCACGGCTGTTCGCCTTCGAGATGGAATTCTCCTTCCTCCTGCGGCAGCGCCGAAAGCTGCTGTCGATCGGCTACCGCGTCGACGAGCGGCAGCTCGACGAGGCCTGCTACGATCTGCTTGCCTCGGAAGCCCGGCTGGCGAGCATGTTCGCCATCGCCAAGGGCGACCTGCCGACGTCCCACTGGTTCCGGCTGGGAAGGCCGGTCTCGCAGATCGGCTTTTCGGCAGCCCTGGTCTCCTGGTCGGGGTCGATGTTCGAGTATCTGATGCCGCCCCTGGTCATGAAGGAGCCGCTCGGCAGCATTCTCGACCAGACCAGCCGGCAGGTGATCCGCAAGCAGATGAGTTATGCAGCGACCAAGGGGGTTCCGTGGGGCGTCTCGGAGGCTGCCTACAATGCGCGCGACCGGGAGATGACGTATCAGTACACGAATTTCGGCGTGCCCGGCCTCGGTCTGAAGCGCGGGCTGGCGCAGGATACCGTCATCGCACCTTATGCCAGCCTGCTTGCCGCCCAGTTCCAGCCCGATATGGCGGTCCGTAACCTCGAACGGCTCAAAAAGCTCGGCGCGCTGGGACGTTACGGGTTCCACGACGCGGTGGACTTTACGCCGGGCCGGGTGCCGCAAGGCGAGAAGGGCGCGGTCGTTCGCAACTACATGGCGCATCATCACGGCATGTCGATTGTGGCAGTGGCCAATGTGGTTTTCGAGGGCCGCATGCGCGAGCGCTTCCATGCCGATCCGGTGATCGAGGCGGCCGAACTGCTGCTACAGGAAAAGGCGCCGCGCACCGTGCCGGCCATGCCGATCCGCAACGACACCGGCGAAAAACCGAAACCGCCGGTCGTCGACGACCGGCCCGACTCGCGTTCCGTCGTCGATCCGCTGCGCGCGCCCCGCGCGGTAAACGTGATGTCCAACGGGCACTATAATGTGATGGTCACCTCGACCGGTACCGGCTTCAGCCGTGCCGACCAGGTCGCGGTGACGCGGTGGAGCGGTGATCCCACCGAAGACAGGACGGGCACCTTCCTGTTCGTCAGCGATCCGGCGACCGGCGACTGGTGGTCGGCCACGGCCGAGCCCCGGCGTGCCGAGGGCGAGACATGCAGCGTGCTGTTCCACGATGACAAGGCTTGTTTCACCAAGACCATCGGCACGTTGCGGTCGGAGGTCGAGTGTATCGTTCTGACCGAGGGCAATGGCGAGGCGCGGCGCATCACGCTGTGGAACGATTCCGACGAGGACCGGCACCTCGAGGTAACCTCGTTCGGCGAAATCGCGCTGAACCATGAGGCAAGCGACAACGCGCATCCCGCCTTTTCGAAGATGTTCGTCAAGACCGAGATCGACGCCGATGGGTCGGTGATCTACGCCACGAGACGGCGGCGCTCCGACAGTGATCCGTCGATCGCCATGGCTCATTTCGTCACCGGCGGGCCGGGCGTGGCCCGCACCTTCGAGGCGGAAACGGATCGGCGGGCATTCATCGGCCGGGGGCGCTCGATCGCCGAGGCGCAAGTGTTCGACCCCGGGGCGCGGCTTTCGGGAACGGCAGGCTTCGTGCTCGATCCGATCATGGCGCTGAGGTGCACGGTGCGGGTGCCGGCGCGCAAGAAGATCTCGCTCACCTTCTGGACCGTCGTCGCGGCCGATCGCCAGGACATCGAAGGCGAGGCCGCCCGGCACATGCATACCGAGGCCTTCCAGCGCCAGGCGATGCTGGCCTGGACCCGTTCGCAGGTGCAGACGCGCCATGTCGGGCTGAGCCTTGTCGAAGCCGCAGTCGTCCAGAAGCTCGCGCGGTACCTGCTGTTCTCCGAGCTCACATTGCGGGTGCCCGCGGGAACGCTCGCCAAGACGCTGGGACGGCAGTCGCTGCTCTGGCCGATGGCCATTTCGGGCGACTTCCCGATCTTCGTGCTGCGCATCGGGGACGTGGTCGACATCGAGATTGTCTCCACGGCGCTCCGGATGCAGGAATATCTGCGCGCTCGCGGCCTTCTGGCAGATCTGGTGATCGTCAACGAGCAGGCCTCGTCCTACGTCCAGGATCTGCAGACCGCGATCGAACTGCGGTGCGACAATGCTCGGCATCGCGGGCGCGAGCTGGGGCCCCGGCAGCACATCTTCGCCGTGCGCCGCGACCTCATGGACGACGCGTCCTACCGCACGCTCATGGCCTCCGCCCGCGTGGTGCTGCACACGCATAACGGCACCGTGTTCGACCAGATTGAGCGTGCCGCGACGATGGAGGAAAGCGAGCGCGGGGGGCAGCAGGAGATGCCTGCCAGCGCGGTCGCGACAAAGCCTGGCGCCGCGCGCCGGCCGATGAAGGTCGATGGCGAGGGGCTGTCGTTCTGGAACGGCTTTGGCGGGTTTGCCGAAAACGACCGCGAATATGTCGTGCGGCTGGGCGGGCGCACGGTCACGCCGCAGCCCTGGATCAACGTGATTTCCAATCGCGAATTCGGCTTCCACACCTCGGCGGAGGGCGCGTCGTTCACCTGGAGCCGCAACAGCCGCGACTTCCAGCTGACCCCGTGGACCAACGATCCGGTGTCGAACCGACCCGGCGAGGCCTTCTACATCCACGATCTCGACAGCGGCGAGGCATTCTCGCCGCTGGCCGGAGTTCTGCGCGACAGCGCCGTGGCCTACGAGGCGCGGCACGAGCGCGGCATCTCGCGTTTCATCGCCAGGCGGGGCGGCCTGCAGATGGAACTGGCGCAGACGGTCGACCCGGCCGATCCGGTGAAGGTGCAGCGCCTTTCGCTGCGCAACGACCGCAAGGCCCCGATGAGGCTGCGGGTCTATGGTTATGTCGAATGGTCGCTTGGCAACAACCGCGCGAAATCGGCGCCCCAGATCGTGCCGGGATACGACCCGTCGACCCGGGTGCTGACGGCGAGGAACCCCTATCATATCGATTTCGCCGACCGGGTGGCGTTCTTTGCCTGCGACGCGGCAGTCCAGACCCACAGCTGCGACCGGGCGGAGTTCCTCGGTCGCGGCCACGCCACGACCGACCCGGAAAGCGTCAGCGCTGGCGCCGCGCTTTCAGGGACGGTCGAAGCGGGCAGGGACCCCTGCGCCGCCATTGCAGCCGATGTCGAGATCGCGCCGGGCGAGACGGTCGTGCTTCACTATGTGCTGGGTGACGCGGGCTCGAGCGAGCAGGCGGAGGCGCTGGCCACGTCCCATCTGGACACCGACTTCGACACGCGCCTTGCCGAGACGCGGACGCGCTGGGAGGAATTCGGGGACGCGCTGCAGGTGCAGACGCCCGATGCCGCCTTCGATGCCATGGTCAATGTCTGGCTCCCCTATCAGAGCCTTGCCTGCCGGATCCGGGCGCGGTCCGCCTTCTACCAGGCGAGCGGCGCGTTCGGGTTCCGTGACCAGTTGCAGGATGCGCTGTCGCTTATGCTGCACGACGCGTCGATCGCCAGGGAACAGGTCATCAATGCGGCGTCGCGCCAGTTCGCGGAAGGCGACGTCCAGCATTGGTGGCTGCCGGGATCGGGTGCGGGGGTGCGCACGACGATTTCGGACGACGTGGTGTGGCTGGCCTATGGCGCCCACCGCTATGTCACCGCGACGGGCGACCGCGACGCGCTCGATACCGAGATCGCGTTCCTCGAAGGCCCGGCGCTTTCGGAAGGCCAGCACGATGCCTTCTTCACGCCGGAAGAGTCGCGTCAGACCGCCAGCCTCTACGAGCACTGCGCGCTGACGCTCGACCTGGCGGTGAAGCGCACCAGCGCGAACGGTCTCCCCCTGATCCTGGGCGGCGACTGGAACGACGGCATGAATGGCGTCGGCAAGGAAGGGCGCGGCGAAAGCGTTTGGCTGGGCTGGTTCCTGCTGAAGACGATGGAGGATTTCCTGCCCTTTGCGCGCGAGCGCGGCGACGAAACGCGCGTCGAGGCCTGGACCGCTCATGCGGGCCGTCTGAAGGAAGCGCTTGAGGCGCATGCCTGGGACGGCGCCTGGTACCGGCGCGGAAGCTTCGACGACGGCACGCCTCTGGGTTCCGCCCAGTCGGACGAGTGCCGGATCGATTCCATCGCCCAGTCATGGGCCGTGCTGTCGGGCGCGGCCGACCCGGAAAGGGCGAAGCAGGCGATGCAGAACGCGGTCGAGCATCTCGTCGATGACGATCTCCAGATCGTGCGGCTGTTCACGCCGCCTTTCGAAAACACGGACAAGGACCCGGGCTACATCAAGTCATACCCGCCCGGCGTGCGCGAGAATGGCGGGCAGTACACGCATGCCTCGACCTGGCTGGTGATCGCGCTGGCGAAGCTCGGCCGCGCGGGAGACGCCTGGCGCGCCTTCTCCATGCTCAATCCGGTCAACCACGCGCGCGACAAGGAGTCCGCCGAAACCTACCGGGTCGAGCCCTATGCGGTCGCAGCCGACATCTATTCGGAAGGCGACAGGGCCGGGCGCGGGGGCTGGACCTGGTATACGGGGTCTGCCGGCTGGCTCTATCGCGCCGGCGTGGAGGCCATTCTCGGGATACGCCGACAAGGAGAAGAACTCCATGTCGAGCCCTGCCTGCCGCCCGAATGGCCAGGTTTCACCGCCACCATGCGGTTCGGCGCGGCGACCTACACGATTACCGTCGAACGTGGCGAGCCCTCTGCCTCGATCGACGGCCAGCCGGCGTCGCTACCGATCAAAATCGCAGCCGATGGGGAACATACTCTCCACATAAGGGTTGCGACGATGACCTGAACGGCGAGCTTCGTTGGTCATCTTCCCCTGCTGACGCAGTCCGGAACAGTCGGCGCGCATCACGCTCGGTAACATCGCGTTGCCGAGATTTTTCCGCGCGGTCGCAACTTACCCTCATACCACCTGTTTATGTGCAGTGCGGTGCGATATGTGTCATCGCTATATTGCAGTGCAACATCCGAAGGAACTGCCTGTGACACTGTTCGGCATCTATTGGCGCGCGATGGGGTACCTCGCCACCGACAAGGCTCGCGTGGCGCTGATTTGCCTCTCCAACGTCGCGCTGGCGGTGGTGATGATCGCCGAGCCCATCCTGCTTGGCGGCATCATCGAGAGCGTCTCGGACGGGTCGGACACGCTCGTGCCGATCGGCCTGTGGACGGCGCTTGGCGTGTTCAACATCATCGCGGTCGTCCTGGTTTCCCGCAGCGCCGACCGTTTCGCGCACCGGCGCCGGTCGGAGGTGCTGACCGCATCCTTCGCAAATGTGATGAGCATGCCGCTCGCGTGGCATCATACAAGGGGCACTTCAAACACGCTGCATACGCTGCTTCGGGCAACGGAAGCGCTTTTCTCGCTGTGGCTGGAATTCATGCGCCAGCATCTGTCGACGGTGGTGGCGCTGGTGCTGCTGGTGCCCACCGCGTTGACGCTCGACTGGCGGATGGCCTGCGTCCTGGGCGTGCTCGGCGTCTGCTACGTCGCCATCAGCCGCTTCGTGATGTCCAGGACCAAGGAAGGCCAGCAGCAGGTGGAGAGGCACTACCACCAGGTCTTCTCGCATGTCAGCGATTCCGTCAGCAACATCTCAGTCCTGCAGAGCTACGGCCGTATCGCGCGCGAGACCGAGACGCTCAAGCAGCTCACCGACGACCTGCTGGGGTCGCAGTTCCCGGTGCTGAACTGGTGGGCGCTCGCCAGCGCCCTGCAGCGCCTCTCGGCCACCATTTCCATGATGGTCGTCCTGATCATCGGCGCGATGCTCGTCCAGCGTGGCGAACTGAGCCTCGGCAACATCGTCGCGTTCACGGGATTTGCCACGCTTCTCATCGGGCGGCTCGACCAGATGATGGGTTTCGTCAACCAGGCATTCGAAGCGCGGGCGCGGCTGGAACCCTTCTTCGCCATGGAGGATGCGGCGCACGAGCGAAACGAGCCGGTCGGCGCGTTCCAGATCGAGCGCCTGCGCGGCGACGTGACCTTCGAGAATGTGAGCTACAGGTTTCCCGGCACCGGGCAGGGTGTCGAAGACATCTCGTTCCATGTGCCGGCCGGCAAGACGGTGGCGATCGTGGGCCCGACAGGCGCGGGCAAGACGACGCTTATCAACCTGCTTCAGCGTGTCTATGACCCGCAGTCGGGGACAATCCGCGTCGATGGGATCAACACGCTGGGCACGTCTCGCACGTCGCTGCGCGACCAGATCGCGACGGTGTTCCAGGATGCCGGCCTGCTCAACCGCTCGATCGAACAGAACATCCGGCTCGGCCGCGAAGGCGCGGCCAATGACGAGGTGCATGAAGCCGCCGTCGCGGCGGCTGCCAAGGACTTCATCCTCTCCAAGACGGAGGGGTACGACATGGTGGTGGGCGAGCGCGGGTCGCAATTGTCGGGCGGCGAGCGCCAGCGTATCGCCATCGCACGCGCGGTCCTGAAGAACGCGCCCATTCTTGTCCTCGACGAGGCGACGAGTGCGCTCGACGTCGAGACCGAACAGAAGGTCAAGCAGGCCATCGACCGGTTGCGCGCCAACCGGACGACCTTCGTGATCGCGCACAGGCTGTCGACGGTTTGCGACGCCGACATGGTGATCTTCATGGACCACGGCAGGATCATCGAGATGGGCGGCTTCCAGGAACTCGCCTCGCGCGAGAACGGCCGCTTTGCCTCCCTGCTGCGTGCCGGCGGATTGCTGGATCAGCATGACCGGCTTCGCCCGGTCGAGACGATCCTCTCGCGCACACCGGAGGCGGCGTGAGCGGGATGAACTTGGACGCGCCAGCGCCGCGGGACACGCGCCTGGATGTCATCCGAGCCATCGCTCTGATCACCATCTTCATCAATCACGTGCCCGGCAATCCCCTGGAGTGGCTGGCCAGCAAGAATTTCGGCTTCTCCGATGCGGCGGAGGCCTTCGTGCTGATCTCGGGCATCTCGGCGGCGATGGCCTATGGCATGAAGTTCGGGCCCGGCGCCGCTCTGCTCACGACGCTCAAGGCATGGCGCCGGGCGGGCGTCCTCTATCTGGCCCATATCGCGACGACCATGGCGTCGCTCGCCATCTTCGCCTTCTTCGCGGTCCAGCACCAGACGCCCGCGCTGATGGAGAAGATCAACATTGCGCCGGTCATCGACGACACCACCGGCGCGCTGCTCGGGATCGCGACGCTCGGCCACCAGCTCGGCTACAACAACATCCTGCCGATGTACGCGGCCGTGCTGCTGATGCTGCCGGCGCTGCTCATGATCGGACGCCGCAGCCTGGGACTGATGGTGGCGGTCTCGGGAACGATCTGGTTCCTCGCCGGCCTCTATAGGTTCGGTCCCCCGGCGTTCCCCAATGAGGGTATCTGGTTCCTCAATCCGCTGTCGTGGCAGTTCCTGTTCATCATCGGCCTTGCAGCCGCGATGCATGTGAAGCGGGGAGGGGCATTGCCTCGCTCGCCGATGCTGATGGGCGCGGCGGCCGGCTATCTGCTGCTGTCGCTGGCCTGGGTGAAGCTTCCCCTGTGGGGTGTCGATATCCCCTTCGGCCTGCCGATGATCCTCACCGGTTTCGACAAGACCTATCTGTCGACCCCGCGCCTGCTGCATGTCGTGGCCGCCGGTTACCTGATTGCGATGCTGCCGCAGATTTCCGAACTCGCCCGCCGCTCACCGGGCAATGCGCTCGCGGTCATGGGCCGGCATGCGCTGCCCGTCTTCGTCGCGGGCACCATCCTGTCGATGGCGGCGCAGGCTTGGCGCCATGTTCACGGCAGCGGGTTCGCCACGGATATCATCATCATCGCGGGCGGAATCTGGCTTCAGTTCGCCCTTGCCCACTATATCGACTGGTATCGACGGCTTCGCCCAATCGCCGCCGGCAACGGTGCGACGATTCCGCCGCAACCGATCTACAGCGTGCCGCCGCTGGGCGCCGTGGCAGTGCCGTTGCGAAATCTCAGAAAGCCCGTGCACCCGCCACCGGCATGATGGCCTGGACGTCTACCCGCGAACCTCGCCCAAGGCGGTTAGCCGCAGCAATCCTTTCTGCAGCAGGATGAAGCCCAGCAAGAGCAAGCCGATGACGATCTTCGTCCACCAGCTGGACAAGGTGCCGTCGAAGACGATGTAGGTCTGGATCAGGCCCATGGTCAGCACGCCAAAGAGCGTCCCGAACATGTAGCCGGCCCCACCGGTCAAGAGCGTTCCCCCGATGACGACGGCGGCGATGGCGGTCAGTTCCGTGCCGACGGTTGCCAGCGGGTAGCCCGAGCCCGTGTAGATGGCGAAGACGATGCCGGCCAGCCCGGCCATTAATCCCGAAAATGCGTAGATCAGCACGGTCGTCATGCCGACATTGACGCCCATGAGGCGCGCCGTCTGTTCGCCGCCGCCAAGCGCAAAAACGGCGGCGCCGAAGCGGGTGCGGTGGGCGATCAGGGCGCCGACAAGCACGGCCAGCAGCATGAGCACGCCGATGAGGGTGAGGCGTCCGCGGCCGGGCATCAGCCAGTAGGCATTCTGGAGCGTGGCGAAGAAGGGGTGGGTGATGGCGATGGAATCGATCGTCAGCATGTAGGCGGCGCCGCGGGCGAGAAACATGCCCGCCAGCGTGACGATGAAGGCCGGCATGGCCAGCGTGTGGATGAGCCACCCCATGGTGGCGCCGAAGGCGCTGGTGATGAGGAGCAGCAGCGCGAAGACGAAGAGCGGGTGGAGGCCGGTGTCGCGCAGCAGCACCGCGATGAAGACGCCCGCAAAGGCAATGACCGAGCCGACCGAGAGATCGATGCCGCCCGACAGGATGACCACGGTCATGCCGACGGCGACGATGCCGAGATATGCGTTGTCGGTCAGGAGGTTGCCGATCACCCGGGTCGACAGCATGGCCGGGAACTGCAGGTAGCAGATCAGGTATCCGACGATGAAGATGCCGATGGTGATGAGCAGCGGGTAGAGGCGAGGGTTGATGCTCATGACACTTCCTGTCTGCTCGCGCGATCGGCCCGCCGGGACCGCAGGAGCGACTTCAGGTAGATCCAGTCGGCCGAGAGGTTCGGCGACTGCAGGATGAGGATGACGAGCACCAGCCCCGCCTTGATGACCAGATTGTACTCCGACGGAAAGCCGGACAGGACGATCCCCGTATTGATGGTCTGGATGATCAGGGCCCCGATCACCGATCCGGCGATGGAGAAGCGCCCGCCGAGCAGCGAGTTGCCCCCGATGACCACGGCGAGGATCGCATCGAGCTCCAGCCAGAGGCCGGCATTGTTGGCATCGGCGCCGCGAATGTCGGCGGTCACGACGATGCCGGCAAGCGCCGCGCAGAAGCCCGACGCCATGTAGACGGCGATCAGGATGACCGTGGCATTGACGCCGGCCAGCGCGCTTGCCGCGCGGTTGATGCCGGTCGCCTCGATCAGCATGCCGAGCGCGGTGCGGCGCATCGCCAGAGCGAACACAACGGCGGTCAGGATCCAGAGCACGGTCGGGAACGGTATGCCGAACAGGGTGCCCGACCCGATGAAGGCCAGGTCGGGGTCGGAGAAGGTCAGGATGCGGCCTTCGGTGATAAGCTGGGCGATGCCACGACCGGAGGTCATGAGGATCAGCGTGGCGACGATGGGCTGGATGCCGACGAGCGCCACCAGGCAGCCGTTCCAGAGCCCGGCCGCAAGGCCCGCGGCCAGCGCGATGCCCAGCGAAGCGGCGAGGCCAAAATCCGAGGTGATCGCCCAGGCGCCGGCAGCACCGGCAATGGCCATCACGGTACCCACCGACAGATCGATGCCGCGCGTCGCAATGACCAGCGTCATGCCCACCGCCAAGAGCGCCACCGGCGCTGACCGCTTGAGCACGTCCACCATCGGGCCGACGAAACGGGTCCCGTCATAGGTGATGCTTATGAAATTGGGAAAAAACAGCGTCACCAGGAAGACCAGGGCGGCCAGGGTGATGAGCTGGGGTGCGATGCGCCGTGCCGTGCGTCCCATCAGGCGGCCTCCACCGCGTCAGGAGCGTTGACGGCGTCTGTTGCGGCAATGGCGCGCACAATCGCATCGGTGCCGATCTCATCGCCGACCAGTTCGGCCACGTGGCGACGGTCGCGCACCACGACGACCCGATCGCAGACGGCGACCAGTTCGTCGAGTTCCGAGGAGATGACGAGGATCGACATGCCTTCGGCGGTGATGTGCTGGATGAGCCGCAGGATCTCGGCATGGGCGCCGACATCGATGCCGCGCGTCGGCTCGTCGAGGATCAGGAAGCGCGGGTTCATGGCGAGCCAGCGGGCCAGCACCACCTTCTGCTGGTTGCCGCCCGACAAATCGCCGACGGCCTTTTCAGCATTCGAAGTGCGAATGTCGAGGCGCTCGATGTAATGGGCGGCCAGCCGGTCCTGCTCGACCCGGTCGACCGGCGCCATCCAGCCGCGCTGGGCCTGAAGGGCAAGGATGATGTTTTCGCGCACCGACAGCTCGGCGACGATGCCGTCGACCTTGCGGTCTTCAGGCGCGAAGCCGAAGCCGGAGGCGATGGCCTCGCGCGGGTTGCCATGGGGGACGGGGCCCTCGCTGTCCTGCGTCCTGCCGCTGCCGGCCGAGCGCACGCCGAACATCAGCTCGGCGCTTTCTGTGCGCCCCGAGCCCAGGAGACCGGCAAGCCCGATCACCTCGCCACGCCGCACGGAGAGGTCGAACGGCTCCACCAGGCCCTTCCGGCCGAGCCCCTCGAAGCGCAACATCGGCTCGCCGGCAGCGATGGTCGGCCGTTGACCGCCATGGTCCTCGCGGACCGCCTCGACAAGTTCGCGCCCCAGCATGTGGGAAATCAGCTGCACCCGGTCGAGCGCGTCGATCCGTTCGGTTATGATCTTCTTGCCGTTGCGCAGCACGGTCAGCCGGTCGCAGAGATCGAACACCTGGTCGAGAAAATGCGAGACGAAGATGATGCCGAGCCCTTCGGCCCGCAGCTTGCGCACGATGGAAAAGAGCATGCGCACTTCCGCCGCATCAAGGCTGGCGGTGGGCTCGTCGAGGATGAGGACCTTGCCCGACAGCTCGACCGCCCGGGTGATCGCCACGATCTGGCGGATGGCCACCGGGTAGGCGCCGAGGTCGCGGTCGACATCGATCTCCATGCCGTACTGGGCGAGCAGCGCGCGGGCCTGACGGCTCTGGGCGCGCCCGTCGATAAGCCCGAAACGCCGCGGCTCGCGGCCAAAGGTGAGGTTCTGGGCAACCGTCATGTTGGGCAGGAGGTTGACCTCCTGGTAGACGGTGCCGATACCGAGCGCCTGGGCCTCGGCGGTGGAGGTCGGGTTGATGGCTTCGCCGTCGAGCAGGATCTCGCCGTGGTCGCGGCGGTAGGCCCCGGTCAGGCATTTGATCAGGGTCGATTTTCCGGCCCCGTTCTCACCCAAAAGCGCATGCACTTCGCCGGCGGCAAGGTCAAAATCCACGCCTTCGAGCGCTTTCGTGCCTGGAAAGGATTTTGACAGCGAGCGTATCGTCAGAAGCATAGGCTTCTCCCGCATGAAGACCGGGGCGTTTTGCGCCCCGGTCCTATACTTCAGATCGACCTAGTAGCCCAGATCCTTGCGGGCCTCATATTCACCTGCCGGGTCGTCCGCCTGCGTGTAGAGCTGCGACTCGGTCTGGATGAATTTTTCAGGCTCGGTGCCGTCGGCCCAGAATGCCTCGAGCGCATCGAAGGCAGGCCCGGCCATGTTGGGGGTCAGCTCGACGGTGGCGTTCGCTTCGCCGGCCGCCATGGCCTGGAAGATGTCCGGCACCGCATCGATCGACACGATCTTGATGTCCTCGCCGGGTGCGAGGCCCGCTTCCTTGATGGCCTGGATGGCGCCGATCGCCATGTCGTCATTATGGGCATAAAGCGCGCAGATCTCGCTGCCGCCGCCCTCGGCCTGGAGGAAGCTCTCCATCACCTGCTTGCCGCCCGAGCGGGTGAAGTCGCCGGTCTGGCTGCGCACGATCTCGAGATTGGCATGGCCCTCGATCGCCTCGCGGAACCCGTTGGCGCGATCGATGGCGGGCGAAGAGCCGGTCGTGCCCTGCAGCTCTACCACACGGCATTCCTCGTCGCCGACCTCGCCGACCAGCCATTCGCCGGCAACCCGGCCTTCATGGACGAGGTCCGAACCGACGGCGGTGAGGTAGAGATCGTCGGAGGAGTCGACCTGGCGGTCGAGCAGCACGACGGGGATCTCGGCCTCCTTGGCCTCCTGAAGAACGCTGTCCCAACCGGTGGCGACGACCGGTGCCAGCAGGATCGCATCGACGCCCTGGGCGACGAAGGAGCGGATCGCGGCGATCTGGTTTTCCTGGCGCTGCTGGGCGTCGGAAAACTGCAGCGTGTAGCCGCGTTCTTCCGCCTGCTGGCGGGTGAGCGTGGTTTCAGCCGCGCGCCAGCCCGATTCCGACCCGATCTGGGAGAATCCGACGGTCTGGGCCGATGCCGTCGCCGTAAGGGCGAGCAGCGCTGCTCCAGTCAGTAGTGTCTTGATCATGGTTTCCTCCACTTGTAGCGACCCGGCATCTGGCGCCGGGCCAATCCTCATCTCACCTGCGGGCCTGTTCGCGCCGGCCCCTTCACGCTCCTGATCCGGTTCCTGTTGCCGGATCGTCTCCTCCCGCCCGCCGGATGCACGGGCAAAGAAATCATACGCTCGACCTAGAGCGCGTGAACCGATTGCGGCAGCGGCACTGCGCTGGCAGCCATCGATAGCGGGTTCCAAAGCGGCAAGCCGAACGGCGCCGCCTCGGTCTCGAACAGGTCGTCCTGCCGGAGGGCAAAGCCTGGCGCCAAGGACAGGCTGGCCGCCGCAAAGATGTGGACATGGACATCGCCGGGGCCAAGCAGGATGTCGGCGCCGAAATCCGCGCGCTCGTGCTCGGCTGTCCATGGCGACAGGGCATCCGCGCCGGCCCGGAATGGGACCTCGGCCACGATCTCGTCGCCGCGGCGGATGCGGGTCCTGCCATCGATCAAGGCGGGCAGGGGGCCGACCAGAAGCTCCGGCCCGAACGAGGCCTGGCGCAGTCTGGGATGGTGTTCGCGAAAACTGTCCGGCTGGTGTGCCGGATGGTCGCAAAAGGCGTTGGCGAGCACGAAACCGACACGGTGGGGCGCACCGTCCGGCGCGATGACATGGATGCCGGCAATGCCCGCTTCGCTGGCGCCTTCATCAGAGTCTACCGGGGAGGTGACAGGGGCGCCGGGCCCGACCAGCACATCGCCGGTGGCCGGTTGGAAGCGCTCGCGCTGGGGGCCAGCCGTGCCGGTGATGTGGAGACGGGCTGGATCTGGATGGAGGATCGGCGGGAGCATCCTGCCTTCATCGCATAGCGCCCGCACATCGACGGCGCGCCTGAGACCGAGGTCGAGCACCAGGGCCTTGAGATCCTGGCCGCCGGCCGCGCCTTGCAGGACGAGATCATAGAGAGAAGCACCGGTGGCGAGCTCGTAGGCCTCGGTGCCCGCGCGCGCCACGACCTGAACCCCGCCGTCCTCGCGTCTGACCTGCGACAGAAGCACGCCTTCCTCCCAATCTCTGCAACCTGCAGGGGTAGCCGGGAACTTGCCCTTGCTTTCCTGCCTGACACGGCCGGGATGGTGAACGGAGCCGCCATCCCGCATGGCTCCTCCAAGCCATCCGTTCTGCAGGAATACCACTGCAACCTATGTGTGAGAAATTCCGATATTCGATCAAGCTATACCGACTTGGACATATCCTTGGGTAATTCGCCTGGCCGGCACGCTCGAACAATCCGGCAGGCAGGGATGTTGCCGGAACAGGTTCTACCAAGCACTATGGGGGTCGGCCTCATTCCTCTGATCAAGTTGTCATGCATGGACCAGTCTGAAGAAACCCATGTCGGCCAGCATTTGCTGGTGAGGAAGGGCCTCAAATTCTCGCAGCTGCGGCTGCTCGCCGTGCTGCGCGAGACGGGCCAGATCGCGGCGGCGGCCAACCAGGTCGGGATGACGCAACCGGCGGCCTCGCGGCTGATGTCGCAGCTGGAGGAGATGATCGGTGCGCCGATCTTCCGGCGCCACGCGCGCGGGGTCTCGCTGACCGAGGCCGGCAACATCATGGCCGATCAGGCGGTGCGCACGCTGCGCGAACTCGATCTGTCGCAGGAGCGGGTGGCGCAGGCGATCCAGGGTCTGGGCGGCAGGGTCAGGATGGGATCGGTGACCGGTCCGTCGCTCGAACTCATCCTGCCGCTGGTGCGCGAGGTGCGCGTCTCGACGCCGGCGGTGGAACTGGCGGTGCAGGTCGACACTTCCGACAAGCTTGCCGAGGCGCTTCTGGCGCGCGAACTCGATTTTTATGTCGGGCGCATACCGGACGGCGCGAGCGCGCAGCCCTTTGCCATCGTCGAGATCGGCGACGAGCCGATCGGCCTGGTGGTGCGCGCCGATCATCCGCTGCAGCGCATCGAGAATGTCACGCTCAAGCAGTGCCTCGAATATGACTGGGTGTTCCAGCCGCCGGGCGGCCTGTTGCGTCGGACGGCGGAGGACTATCTGCTGTCGCACGGGCTGCAACTGCCGCGCCGGGTCATGGGCACGGCCTCGACCCTCTTCACCCTGGCGCTGATCCAGAAATCGAATGCGATCGCGCCGCTGGCCCGGGCCGTGGCGGAATTCTTCATGGACAGCAGCGGGCTGAGCAGCCGCCTGGCGATCCTGCCGGTCGCGCCCGACCTCGTGGTCAAGACCTATGGCGTGGTCACCCGGCAGGAGCGCGATCTGTCGCCGGCCGCCGAGGCGGTGCTGAACACGCTGCTCAAGCGCTGCAGGGCCGCCCGCCGCGCCGTCACAACCGTGGAGTGAGGGGCCATGACGGCCAGGCATTCCCGCGATCAACAGGAGGTGGACAAGGATGAAAGAATACAAGGTCGATCGCGACCATGCGATCACGGATGAGCAGCCGCTGCGGCGCCTGTTTCCGGCCCAGACGCCGCTCGCCATCAACAAATGCCTGGATGTGCTTGACCGGCACGCCCAGGCCTTCATCGCCCGCTCGCCCTTCATCTGCCTCGGCACGCAGGATCTGCAGGGACGGGCCGATGTCAGCCCGCGCGGCGACCCGGCCGGCTTCGTCAAGGTTCTGGACCCGCACACGCTGGCGATCCCGGACCGGCCCGGCAACAACCGCCTCGACAGCCTGGTCAACATCCTGGCCAATCCGAGCGTCGGCCTGCTGTTCGTCATCCCGGGCTTCGACGACACGTTGCGGGTGAACGGGCAGGCGAGCCTCGTGACCGACCCGGATCTGCTCAAGACGATGACGGTCAATGACCGCGTGCCGAAACTCGCCATCGTGGTGCGCGTGCGAGAAGTCTTCTTACATTGCGCCAAGGCCTTCCGGCGCTCGCGCCTGTGGGACCCGGACCATTTCCAGGACCGCGCCGAGATGCCGTCGCTGGCCGCCATCATCCTCGACCAGACGACGGACGCGCCGCGCGCAGAAGACGAGCTGCGCCGGATCGATGCCGATCTGGAGGAGGAGTATCGCAAGACGATGTATTGAGGCAGCGCCACGGCCTAGGAACTGTCGAGCCGTGCGATGACGGCGGCCGAGAGCGGGGGCAGAGCCGGGGCGGCGCAAGGGCGGTGGGCGGCGAAGCGTGGGGAGTGGCCCATCTCTTTCGTTGGCGACTGGCGATGTCCTCGGCACTTCGTCATCCCAGGGCGGAGGCGAGCGTAGCGAGGCGCGACCCTGGGATCCATGCCTCAGCGTCGATCGAGCACCTCTCTTTCGAAGAGGGGCGCTCACCACCCCCAGCCGCGAAACAGTTCCTCCCAGTTCGGATTGGTCTTCTCGATCAGCTCGATCTTCCATTGCCGTTTCCAGCGCTTCAGCGATTTTTCGCGCTGGATGGCGTCGCGGATGTCGAAATGCTCCTCGTACCAGACCAGCCGCCGCACGCCGTATTGGTTGGTGAAGCGCGAGCCCGCGCCCTCCCTGTGTTCGGGGATACGGCGGCCGAGCGAGTTGGTGACGCCGATGTAGATCGTGCCCCGTTTCTGGCTGGCCAGCATGTAGACATAGCCCGTCATGGCGGGAGTTTAGCGGAGCCGCGCGGGGCTGGGGAGGGGCTAGCAGCCCTCCGCTTCGTCATGCTCGGGCGGAGCGGGAGCGAAGCGGACGCGCAGACCCGGGCATCCATGTCTGAACGGTTATGGAGTGGCGGTTCCGGTGAGGCGCCTCGCGTGGCATGAGCCGTTGAGGCATGGATCCCAGGGTCGCGCTTCGCTGCGCTGCGCTTGCCCTGGGATGACGAAGGCGTGGGTGGTTCGCGCAATATCCAGCGTTGGAGGGTGGCGGTCCCCCTCGGGAGTTCGTCATCCCAGGGTGGAGGCGAGCGCAGCGAGGCGGAGACCCTGGGATCCATGTCTGAGTGGTGGAAGGGGAAATGTGTTGCCGACGCGCGCCGGTAGGCTGGGGTGCTCGCGGGTGGCAGTTCAGCGCCGCCCGCGCACGTCATCCTTGAGCAGGCAGCCTATCCAACACGTTTTTCGGCTGGAGGTATCCTGCGAATGATCGTGCTCGTTTCGCCAACGATACGGCTAAAGCGCCTTTCGATGTCCAGTGCCAGAAGTCGAGCAAGATGTCTGGCACTTTCGTAATTCGTAGGAACGAATAACTCGTTGCTACGAAGCGACAATACTGGCACTGATTGCGGAGTGTCTTCCGGCACAAAGAAGCCCAGCGTGCCAATTGCCTCACGCAGTTTTATCGGCAGCTTCTTTGCATTCCAGAGATGCACCTGCGTGGGCACGCCTTCAAGGTCGATTTCGAAATCAGGCGTGAACTTTATCGAAAAACCGCCATTTGGGCTCAGAACCTTCTGCTCTGTACAGCCGAGGCGAATTTGTCGACCAGCAACCCACCTCGCGAGTGCGAACGTGGCAGCTGTGGCTGATTTTCTCTCAGCTGGCTTCGTGATTGCCTTAAGCTTCAGCTTGGTTGCATGCCAGTCGCATATGCTGGCGGCGAATTCGGTGGCGATCCGTCGCATGGCCTTATGGAAGTCATATCCACCGCCCCCTGTAGACAGAATGCGCTTACGCAACTCGCTGTCCCGCGGCTGTTGGCTGAGTGCAAGAAGCTTCAGGTATGCTGAAGTACCAAACGTGGGCATTGCCATCTCCTTGTGTCGATTCAGCCTCGACTCGGTCGCGGGAATCTCCCTACACTCATTTGCCAAATCGGAGAGGATTCCGTTCTCTTCGTCCCGCAGCTGAAAGTTGGTTTGCGGTAGTCAAAGCCGATCCGAAAGGGTCGGCTTTGGCGTTTCTGGGGATGTCACATCAAGACATCCTTATGTGCTTGTTCCCTTTTTGTCCTGCTTGCAATTTCGGCCCGATCTTGCGACCGGGCCGAAGCTGTTACCTTTAGATTTCGCCCCTCAGCTACACCCGCTCGTGCTGCCGCAGGTATCGCACTTCTCACACGTGCCGTTCCGCACCATCGTGAAGTTCTGGCATTCGGTGCACATGTTGCCGGTGTAGCCCTGCATGACGGCCTTTACCCGCCGTTCGGCCGCGCGGGCCTTGGCTTCGGCGGCTTCCTGGGCGGCCTGGTCGGTGAAGAGGGCCTCCCCGACGACGCTGGGCTGTGCCTGGACGCCGGCCTGGGCATTGTCCTGGGCCACTTCCTGGGCGACTTCCTCGGCCAGTTCCTTCGCCCGCTCCTCGTAGTCGCGCTTGAAGGCGATGGCGGCGTCGAGCTTTTCGGACGAGACGGTCTTGAGGGCCGTCACGGTGCCGCCGACGGGCGCGATGGCGCGCACGGTGGTGCCGGCGATGGCGGTGGGGGCGGCGCGCTGCGGGGCGGGGGTGCCCGGCTGGCCACCGGTCGAGGGCGCCTGGCCCTTGGGATCGGCTGCCGCTGCGCCGGTCACCAGCTTGAGTGCCGCACCCCGGGTCAGGCCCTTGGAATAAGGCGTGGTCTTGCCTTCCGAAATGCCCCGGCCAAGCGCCGTGTTGGAAAAGTCCGACTGGTCGACATGGGCGAGATCGTTGCGCTCCAGATAGGAGACGGCGAGCTCGCGGAAGACGTAGTCGAGGATCGAGGTCGCGTTCTTGATCGCGTCATTGCCCTGGACCATGCCGGCCGGCTCGAACTTGGTGAAGGTGAAGGCCTCCACATATTCCTCGAGCGGCACGCCATATTGCAGGCCGATGGAGATCGCGATGGCGAAATTGTTCATCATGGCGCGGAAGGCGGCACCTTCCTTGTGCATGTCGATGAAGATCTCGCCGAGGCGTCCGTCGTCGAACTCGCCGGTGCGCAAATAGACCTTGTGGCCGCCGACCACCGCCTTCTGGGTGTAGCCCTTGCGCCGGTTGGGCAGCTTGTCGCGCTCGCGGACCAGCCGCTCGACGACACGCTCGACGATGCGTTCCGTCACCTGCACGGCCTGGGCTGCCGTCGGGGCCGTGACCAGCTCCTCGACCAGATCGTCCTCGTCTTCGTCATCCTCGATGAGCGAGGCGTTGAGGGGCTGGGAAAGCTTCGAGCCGTCGCGGTAGAGCGCGTTGGCCTTGAGCGCCAGCTTCCACGACAGCATGTAGGCTGCCTTGCAATCCTCGACGGTCGCGTCGTTGGGCATGTTGATGGTTTTGGAGATGGCACCCGAGATGAAGGGCTGGGCCGCCGCCATCATGCGGATGTGGCTGTCGACCGAGAGGTAACGCTTGCCGACCTTGCCGCAGGGATTGGCGCAATCGAAGACCGGATAGTGCTCGACCTTCAGGTGCGGTGCGCCTTCGAGCGTCATGGCACCGCAGGCATGGATGTTGGCGGCCTCGATCTCCTTCTTCGAGAAGCCGAGTGCCGGCAGAAGCTCGAAGGAGAAGTCGCCAAGCTGCTCGTCGGTGAAGCCAAAGGTCTCCTTGAGCCAGTCGACGCCGAGCGTCCACTGGTTGAAGACGAACTTGATGTCGAAGGCGGCAGTCAGCGCGCCGTTGAGCGCGGCGATCTGCTCGTCGCCAAAACCTTTTGCACGCAAGGTGGCGGAATTGACGCCCGGGGCCTGGTCGATATTGCCATGGCCGACCGCATAGGCCTCGATCTCGGCGATCTGGGCCTCGGAATAACCGAGCGTGCGCAGCGCCTCGGGCACGGCGCGGTTGATGATCTTGAAATAGCCGCCGCCGGCCAGCTTCTTGAACTTCACCAGCGCGAAATCGGGCTCGATGCCGGTGGTGTCGCAATCCATGACGAGGCCGATCGTGCCGGTGGGCGCGATAACGGTTGCCTGGGCGTTGCGGTAGCCGTGCTTTTCGCCGAGCTCAAGGGCGCGGTCCCAGGCAAGCCGGGCGCGTTCCATCAGGATCGGCTCGGGGCAGTCGGCGGCGACCAGCGGGACCGGATTGACCGACAGGCCCTCATAACCGTCCGACAGGCCGTGGGCGGCGCGGCGGTGGTTGCGCATGACGCGCAGCATGTGCGGCGCATTGCGCTCGTAATCGGCGAAGGCGCCGAGTTCGGCCGCCATCTCGGCAGAAGTGGCATAGGCCACGCCCGTCATGACCGCGGTCAGCGCGCCGCAGATGGCGCGGCCCTCGTCGGAATCATAGGGGATGCCGTCGGTCATCAGCAGGCCGCCAATGTTGGCGAAGCCGAGGCCGAGCGTGCGGTACTTGTAGGAGAGCTGGGCGATTTCCTTGGACGGGAACTGCGCCATCATGACCGAGATTTCGAGCACGATCGTCCACAGCCGCACCGAATGTTCATAGGCCTCTATGTCGAACGTGCCTTCGGCCTTGCGGTAGGCGAGCAGGTTGAGCGAGGCGAGGTTGCAGGCGGTATCGTCCAGGAACATGTATTCCGAGCACGGGTTGGAGGCCCGGATCGGGCCGGCCTCTGGCGCGGTGTGCCAGTCGTTCATGGTCGAGTTGAAGTGGAGGCCGGGATCGGCGGACGCCCAGGCGGCATGGCCGATCTTTTCCCACAGATCGCGCGCCTTCAGCGTCTTCATCACCTTGCCGTCCTTGCGGGCGGTCAGGTTCCAGTTGCCATCGTCCTCGACGGCGCGCAGGAAGTCGTCCTTGAGCGAGACGGAATTGTTGGAGTTCTGGCCCGAGACCGTCAGATAGGCCTCCGAATCCCAGTCGGTGTCGTAGGTAGCGAAGTCGATCGAGGTGTGGCCCTGGCGGGCGAACTGGATGACCCGCTTGACGTAGTTTTCCGGCACCTGGTTCTTCTTGGCAGCCTTGATCTCGCGCTTCAGCGCGGTGTTGATCGAGGGGTCGAAACAATCGTCGCCATTGCCTTCGCAATTGACGCAGGCCTTCATGATGGCGGTCAGATGCTGCTTGACGATCTTGGAGCCGGTGACGAGGGCGGCAACCTTCTGCTCCTCCTTCACCTTCCAGTCGATATAGGCCTCGATGTCGGGATGGTCGACGTCGACCACGACCATCTTGGCCGCGCGGCGCGTGGTGCCGCCCGACTTGATGGCGCCGGCCGCCCGGTCGCCGATCTTGAGGAAGGACATAAGGCCCGACGATCTGCCGCCGCCCGACAGCTTTTCGCCCTCGCCGCGCAGATAGGAGAAGTTGGAGCCGGTGCCCGAGCCATATTTGAACAGGCGTGCCTCGCGGACCCAGAGGTCCATGATGCCACCCTCGTTGACGAGGTCGTCGCCCACGCCCTGGATGAAGCAGGCATGCGGCTGCGGGTGCTCGTAGGAGGACTTCGACTTGACCAGCTTCTGGGTGAAGGGATCGACGTAATAATGGCCCTGGCCGGGACCGTCGATGCCATAGGCCCAGTGCAGGCCGGTGTTGAACCATTGCGGCGAATTGGGCGCGACGCGCTGGGTGGCGAGCATGTAGCAGAGCTCGTCCATGAAGGCGCTGGCGTCTTCCTCGGACTTGAAGTAGCCGCCCTTCCAGCCCCAATAGGTCCAGGTGCCGGCAAGGCGCGAAAAGACCTGGCGCGCGTCGGTCTCCGAACCGTAACGTTCGTCCTCGGGCAGTTCGGCAAGGGCTGCCTCATCGGCGACCGAGCGCCACAGGAAGGAGGGGACGTCGTTTTCCTCGACCTTCTTCAGGCGCGCCGGCACGCCGGCCTTGCGGAAATATTTCTGGGCCAGGATGTCGCTGGCGACCTGGGAGAATTGCGCGGGCACGTCGATATCGGCCAGGCGGAAGACGATCGAGCCATCCGGATTGCGGATTTCACTGGTCGCCTTGCGGAATTCGATTTCCGAATAGGCGTCCTGACCTGCCTTGGTGAATCGGCGTTCGATGCGCATCGTGTCCCTCATTATCTCAATATGTAGGCGCTCATTGTCCACAGCGAAGCCTCGCAACTTCCGCCGGGCGCGCCACCCGCATTCCTGCCGACCGAACCATGCGGCCGACCCGTCCTTTTCCCCCCGGAAACCGGCACAAAAGGGCGGCCGGCTTGTTGCCGAACCGGCCAACCTCCGCCTCGTGCGAAGGCATTCCCGCAGCGCCGTGGTGATTCTCCCTGGAGAGGAAATGCACCGTATCTAGGGATGAAAATCCCTGCAAACACTAAATATAGTATTAACAGCCCGTTTACGCTACTGACAATCCGCAGGGCATACGTCCCGAAACCGCAATGCGAAGCCTCCGCCGAAACGGGTTCGTCCGCCGATACGCATGGGAAACCTTGGGATGGGTGCCGGGATACAAAACTGTCCGGCGACGCCGCATCAACAGCGTCGATCCAATAAGAAATGACTCGGCCTGGAGCGTCAAGGGCTGGAGTTTGTAACTTTTGTGACCCCCAATATCTTGTGGTTGAGGGGTGTGAATAACGGGCATAGAGGAGCCCTTGATACATGACGTTGGGGCAGGGCCGACTGCCGCCGCCTGCCTGCCGTCTGAACCTGCTCGCCAGGCATCTTGCGAGGTCGGCCGATGTGTGGCCAAATTGTCTGGTCCCGGGCAGCGGACCGACGAGGCGGCCTGCTTCAGATGTGTTCGACGCGCTGCCCGGGCGGACAGGTTTGCGATGCCTCAGCCGTCAGGAGGCGGGCAGGATGGCGCACCGTTTCGTGGGACTGCCGCACACGCCCGGCGGAAAGCCGGCGAGAACCTACCTTTATCGTGCCGACCGCAAGACCCGCGTGCGGCAGGTGCTGTGGGGCGACTGGCTGACGATCGACGGCGAGGAGGCGGACGGCTGGTTGCGCGTCATCTGGTCGCCAAAGGGGCCGCAGCCCGAAACGCTCTTCATACCCAAGGAGCATACCAGCGCGAACCGGCCGCTGGAGATCGTCTTCCTGGATGTCGGGCAGGGCGACGGCGCCGTGCTGATCTCGCCCGAGCGCGGTGCCGGCGAGCGCATCATGGTCATCGATGCCGGCGTAGGCGGCAACATGCACGCTTTCCTGCGCGCCCGTTTCGGCGGCTACAACCGCACCTTCCGCTTCCATGCGGCGGTGATCACGCATCCCGACATCGACCATTATCTGGGCTTCGCCACGATCTTTTCCGCACCGAATTTCGGCTTCGATACCATCTATCACAACGGCCTCGTGGAGCGCCCCGTCTCTGGCCAGTTCGAAAAGCTGGGCGGTCTGCATGCCGATGACGGCATTTCATTTCTCGGCGATCTGGCCACTGACCGGGCCGACATCGAGCGATTGTTCGGGGCAGGGGTCGATCCCGGGCGATTCCAGTTTCCGAAGGTGATGCGGAACGCGCTGGAGAACCCGGCCATCCGCGATTTCGCCATGCTGTCCACCGCGCATGCGACGATGGAGGACGGCCGCGCGTGGATGCCGGGTTTCGCGCCGGCAGACGGGCGAGGGTACCAGATCGAGGTGCTGGGTCCGGTGGTCGAACACGACGCCGCGGGACGGCCGCGCCTGCGCAGGATCGGCAGCTACAGCGAGACCAAGAACGGCCATTCGGTGCTGCTGAGGCTACACTTCAAGCGGTTCAAGGTGCTGTTCGGCGGCGATCTCAACGACAAGGCGGAGCGTTTCCTGCTCAACCATTATGCGGGCCGAAAGCGGTTCCCGGCCGCGGGAAGCCCGGCAAGGGTCGACATGATCGCCAAGGCGGCCGGGCATTTCGGCGCCGAGGTGATGAAGGTCTGCCACCATGGATCCAACAAGGTCACCGACGAATTCATCGAAGCGGTGCATCCGGCCGCTTTCGTCGTCTCCTCCGGCGACGAGGAAGGGCACGTGCATCCGCGCCCGGATCTCCTGGGGCGCCTGGGCAGGCTCGGGCGCGGCAGTTCGCCGGTCATCCTGTCGACGGAACTGCAGCGCTCGACCCGCGAGCGCGAGGACGAGACCATGGTCCGCAGGATGATGCAGGACGTGATCCAGCTGAGCGAGCGGCCGACCGAAGCGCTACGCGACCGCATCATCGACGACATCTGGACGCTCGGCCGTTCCAATGTCTCGGTTCATGGCGCCATCTATCTGAAAACGGATGGCGAAAGGCTGATTACCGCCTTCCGGATCGAGAGCGGCAGCCAGACCCAGAAATGGTTCACCTTCGAATATGTGCTGGGCGATGACGGTGAGCTGCACCTGATCTCCTGAGGGGCTGGCGCGCCGGTCCGGGACATGTGCGCTTTCAATCGATTCGTGTTGGCGCGCGCTCTTGCCGCCCCCGCGGCTCTTTGCCAAAAGGAGCCGAATTTTCTCGCGGCAACAGCGCTCGGGGTGCCAGAATGCTCAAAATCGCCACGTCCGGCCTCGACCGGATCCTGACTCTGGAACTGGTGCGCGTGACGGAACGCGCGGCGGTGGCAGCCGCTAGGCTGCGCGGGCGCGGCGACGAGAAGGCGGCCGACCAGGCCGCGGTCGACGCCATGCGCTCGGAGCTGAACCGGCTGCCGATCGCCGGCACCGTGGTGATCGGCGAGGGCGAGCGCGACGAAGCCCCGATGCTCTATATCGGCGAGGAAGTGGGCACCGGCGAGGGGCCGGGCGTCGACATCGCGCTCGACCCGCTCGAGGGCACCACGATCTGCGCCAAGAACCTGCCCAATTCGCTGGCCGTCATCGCGATTGCAGAAAAGGGCAGCCTGCTCAACGCGCCCGACATCTACATGGACAAGATCGCCATCGGGCCGGGTTACGCCGACGGGCTGGTCGATATCGATGCGCCGCCGGCCGACAACATCGCCAGGCTGGCCAAGGCCAAGGGTGTGCCGGTTGGCGAGATCACCGCCTGCATCCTCGACCGCCCGCGTCATGCAAGGCTGATCGAGGCGGTGCGCGCGACGGGGGCGGCGATCCAGCTGATCGGCGACGGCGACGTGGCCGGCATCATCCATACGACCGAGCCCGGCGCGACCGGCATCGACATCTATATCGGCACCGGCGGCGCGCCGGAGGGCGTGCTGGCGGCCGCCGCGCTGCGCTGCATCGGCGGCCAGATGCAGGGGCGCCTGCAGATCAACACCGAGGAAAAGCGCGCGCGGGCCGAGCGCATGGGCATTTCGGACCCGGTCAAGGTCTATTCGATGGAAGAGATGGCAAGCGGCGACGTGCTGTTCGCCGCCACCGGAGTCACCGACGGCAGCCTGCTTGCCGGCGTCAAGTTCGGGCGCGATTCGGTGCAGACCCACACCATCGTCATGCGTTCCTCGTCCCGCACGGTGCGCGAGATCAAGGCCAGGCACCAGGATCTGGAGAAGTTCTGAGTTTGGTCGAGGTTTCGCACGTAACCGGCGTCAGCGTCGCCTGGCGCCGGCACCTTCATTCGAGGTAGCGCCTCGCAATCATGGCGTCGGCTCTCAGGGAATCCGCCCGATCTGGTCTGTCAAGGCGGTTCATGTCCGCCGCCGCGTGCTCCAGTTCCTCGATTTCAGCCATCAGGACCGAGCGGACTTCGTCAGGGCCAAGTCTAAGCCTGTCGACCTCAGCTGATCCATCGCGGAAGCGATGCTGACCCGGATCGGTTCGGCTTGCTTGAAGCGGTGGCGCTTCGGCGTTGTCTATAGCGGCCACAAGTGCCCGGATCAGTCTAACTTCACCGGTGCGCCCATCCTTCAGGGCGGCGCGCAGGTCTACACGCATGCGGGCCTTCATGTTGCGGGCGGTATCGTCAGTCATCCCTGCCCTCTACAACGCTGGACTCAGGGTGACAATCTCCCGATTCCATTCAGCGACAGAGGCACAGAGCCGAAGTCCGCACCGCGTTCCTTTGGCTTCGCAGCCGGCTTCGGATAGGGTCGCCGCTCCTTGAACCGGAACGAATCATGAGCGATGAGCGGCGCCAATTTCTCGATGTCCGGCAATCGGCCAACGGCCTTGCCTGGCATCACCGGCTCGACCAGCGCCAGGAAAACATCGCGCTGGCCATCGCGCAGAACCATGGCGTGCCCGACATCGTGGCGCGCATTCTCGCCGGGCGCGGCGTGGCGCTCGATGCGGCGGCGCGTTTCCTCGAGCCGACCATCCGCGACCTCTTGCCCGACCCGTCGTCGCTGACCGACATGGATCGGGCGGCCGAGCGGATCGCTGCGGCCATCCGGCGGCGCGAGACGGTTGCCATATTCGGCGATTACGACGTAGATGGCGCGGCTTCGGCGGCTCTCCTCAAGCGCTACTTCAACCATTTCGGGATGATCGCCGAGATCTATATCCCCGACCGCATATTCGAGGGCTATGGGCCGAACCCGCAGGCCATGCAGGAACTCGTGGCACGCGGGGCCAGCCTGATCGTCACCGTCGATTGCGGCACCAACAGCCAGGTCGCCATCGAAGCGGCGAAGGCGGCGGGTGCGGAAGTCGTGGTGCTCGATCACCATCAGATGGCCGGCGCGCTGCCCGCGGCCGTGGCGGTGGTCAATCCCAATCGCGAGGACGATCTCTCGGGGCAGGGGCATCTCTGCGCGGCGGGCGTGGTGTTCCTCTCCATCGTGCGCACGGCGCGCCTCTTGCGCGAGGCGGGGCACGATGCCGGACCGGACCTGCTGTCGCTTCTCGATCTGGTGGCGCTGGCGACCGTCTGCGATGTCGTGCCGCTCACCGGCGTCAATCGCGCCTTCGTGGTCAAGGGCCTGCAGGGCGCACGCCAGATGACCAATCCGGGGCTGGCGGCTGTTGCCCGCACCGCGCGCATCGGCGAGCCGCTGAATGCGTTTCATCTCGGCTTTCTGATCGGTCCGCGCATCAATGCGGGCGGGCGGATCGGTGATGCAGCTCTCGGCAGCCGCCTGCTCGCGACCGACGATCCGGTCGAGGCCCAGACCATCGCCGAGACGCTCGACCGGCTGAACCAGGAACGCCAGGCCATGGAACAATCGATGCTGGCGGAGGCCCGGGAAGAGGTGGAGGCGGAACTCGCCTCGTCCAACCCGCCGGCCATCATCGTGACGGCCAGCGACAGCTGGCATCCTGGCATTGTCGGGCTGATCGCCGCCAGGCTGAAGGAACAGGCGCGGCGGCCGGCCTTCGCGATCGCCTTCAAGCCCGATGGCACCGGCACGGGGTCGGGACGATCGGTGACCGGCTTCGATCTCGGGCGCCTGGTGCGCGACGCGCTGGAGGCGGGCATTCTGATGAAGGGCGGCGGGCACGCCATGGCCGCCGGCATCACGCTGGAGAGGTCACGGCTGGGCGAATTGCGGGCCTTTTTCGAACAGCGCGCGACGGAGGCCGTCAACAGCCTGCGGGAATCGGATTCGCTGCCCATCGACGCGGCGGTTTCCGCCGATGGCGCGACGCTGGAGCTCTGCGAGATGATGGAGCGCGCGGGTCCCTACGGCTCGGGCCACAGCCAGCCCATCCTGGCCCTGCCGCGCCACACGATCACCGATGTGGGCCTGGCCGGAACCGCGCATGTCAGGGTCAATTTGCGCTCGGATGCCGGTGGTCGGCTGCAGGCGATCGCCTTCCGCGCCGCCGATAACGATCTCGGGCGCTTCCTGTTCGAAAACCGCGGCGAGGCCGTACATCTGGCCGGTTCGCTCTCGATCAACCACTGGAACGGCAGCCGCAAGGTCCAGCTCAGGATCATCGATGCCGCGCCGGCGGGGATGCGCCCTATTCGGCGGTGACCGCCCTGATCCATTCGGCATGGGCCTCGACGATGCGCTCGCCCTCGGTGATGGCCTCGCCGGCGCGGTGGAAATCGAGCACGTTGAGTTCGGTCAGATAGGCGTTGAGGAGCACGTGCGGGGCATCGCCGGCGAGCCGGCTGCGGCGGATCTGCTCCGACATGATGTCGATGGCCGTCAGCACCAGCTCCAGATAGGCGGGGGGCGCGATCACCTCGCGCTGGGCCGATGCCGGCCACAGATTGCGAAGCGATTCCGGCAGATCGGGCAGCAGGTCCGACCAGGTGGGCAAAGTCGGTCGCGGCATGCCGGGCTTCCAGAAACCGGCATTCATGCGGGCATCCGGATTGACCGCGATGACGATGTCGGCGTCGAGCGCGCGGGCCGCCGAGACGGGGATCGGATTGACCACCCCGCCATCGATCAACCACTGCCCGTCGATGCGTTCGGGGCTGAAGACGCCGGGGATGGCGACCGAGGCCCGGATCGATTTCGCCAGCGGGCCCTCGCGCAGCCAGACTTCGCGGCCGGTCTGGATGTCGGCTGCCACGGCGACAAAGGGAATGGGCAGGTCCTCGATGCGGTCGGGAATGCCGATGGTCTGCAGCATGGACAGGATTTCGGCACCGCCGACCACGCCGCCGCCGGTCAAGCGGACGTCGATCAGGCCCATGATGGATCGCCGGGTCTGGCTGCGTGCCCATTTTTCGAGTTCGTCCAGGCGGCCGGCCGCATAGGCCGCACCAACCACCGCGCCCATCGAGCACCCGGCGATGGCATCCGGCCGGACACCCATTTTTTCAAGCGCGCGCAGAACGCCGATATGGCACCAGCCACGGGCGCCGCCCGAGCCCAGGGCAAGACCGATCCTGGGTTTCTTCGTTGCTTTCACGCCAGGCCACCATTGCAAGATCTGGCGCAGCTTTTGGGACGAATCGTGGCGCAAGGCAAGCCGGTCGAGCGCCGTCACGCGGCCGGGCCAGGCGATCTTGCCGGGCGGTGCTAGGCGAGGACGGCCTGAAGGCGCTGGAGTTCGGAAATCTGGGCCTTCGTCGCCTCGTAGCCAAGGCGTATGGACTCGTCGGCACGGTGGAAATCCGTCAGGCCGATATGGCCGAGCTTGGGCATCAAAGCGAGGTCCGGCGGGTCGCCCGCCATACGGGCACGCGCGATGCGATCCTGGATGATATTGAAGGCCTCGACCATGACCCCGGTGATGCCGATGCGCGATTCGCGCGCGCGGGGGCCACGATCGACCACGAGGTCGGCAGCGTCGGCACCGGTACCGTCGGGCATGTCGGCGCTGTGCTTGATGACGGCGGCACGTCCGAACAGATCGTAGTGCAGATTGACTGCGACCACGAGCCGCTGCTCATGCGCGCGGCAGGCGGACACCGGCACCGGATTGACGAGCGCGCCATCGACGAGCACGCGACCGTTGCAGACGACAGGCTCGAAGACGCCCGGCAGCGCGTAGGAGGCGCGCATGGCGGAGATCAGATTGCCGGAGGAGAGCCAGATTTCGTGGCCGGTGCGGATTTCGGCTGCCACGCAGACCAGGGGCCGGGGCAAGTCGGCGAAGGTGACGCCGGCAATATGCTGCTCCATGCGCTGGGTCAGCTTCATGCCGCCGAACAGACCATTGCCGCCCCAGTGGAAATCGAGAAGGCCAAAAACCTTGCGTTTGGTGAGGCTGCGGGCGAATTCCTCGAGTTCGTCGAGCTTGCCGGCCAGATAGCAGCCGCCGACGAGCGCGCCGATCGAGGTGCCGGCAATCATGTCGATGCGGATGCCGGCTTCGTCGAGCGCGCGCAGGACGCCGATATGCGACCAGCCGCGCGCCGCGCCGCCACCGAGCGCGAGCGCCACGCCGGGAGGCGGCGGCGGCGCAATCGTCGGCCTAACGTCATCTGGGGGGATCGGCGAATCCTTCATCAGATCTGCGTCATGCTTGCCACGCAACGTTGCCCAATCCAGCATCACCCTCTCCCTTGTCCCCCAGGCATCATTGCTGAACGAGCGTGTGAATTTGATGAAGATTCGTCCTTATTGAACAACAAAAAATCTTCAGGCCGAAGCCTTCGGCTCACTTTCGGCGAGCAGGCCGCCGTTTTCAGGCGTGACCACACGGTAGAAGCAGGAGCGGCGACCGGTGTGGCAGGAAACGTGGTCGCCCGCGACGCGGACCTTGAACCAGAGTGCGTCCTGGTCGCAGTCGGTGCGGATTTCCGCGACATGCTGGACATTGCCCGAGGTTTCGCCCTTTTTCCAAAGCTCGCCACGGGATCGCGACCAGTAATGCGCGATGCCTGTGTCCAGGGTCAAAGCGAGAGCCTCGGCGTTCAAATGCGCCACCATCAGCAAGGTTCCGTCGTCGGCATCGGTGACGACGGCGGTGACGAGGCCGTTGGCATCGAAGCGCGGCGAAAAGGCCACGCCCTCTTCGAGCGCGGCCTTGTCGCGCGGCGGTTCGGCAAATTGGGACACGGGATCGATCCGAGCTGGTTGAAGGGTGGGGGCCTTCTAGCCCCTATTTCACCCGCGCACCATCATCATGAAGCGGACCTGCTCCTCGGGCGTATCGCGGAACGCGCCGGTGAAGGTGGAGGTCAGCGTGGTGGAGCCCGGCTTGCGGATGCCGCGCATGGCCATGCACATGTGCTCGGCCTCGATCATCACCGCCACGCCGCGGGGGTTCAGCGCCTCCTGGATCGTGCCGGCAATCTGCGCCGTCATCGCTTCCTGGGTCTGCAGGCGGTGGGCGAAGATATCGACGACGCGGGCGATCTTCGAGAGGCCGACAACACGCCCGTCCGGCAGATAGCCGACATGCGCCTTGCCGATGATCGGCACCATGTGGTGCTCGCAATGGGAATGGAAGGGGATGTCCTTGATCAGCACGAGATCGTCATAACCCGCGACCTCCTCGAAGGTGCGGCCGAGTTCCTCGACCGGATCCTGATCGTAGCCGCCGAACATTTCAAGATAGGCCTTGGCCACGCGCTTTGGCGTGTCGAGCAGGCCTTCGCGGTCGGGGTTGTCGCCAGTCCAGCGCAGCAGCGTGTGAACGGCTGCTTCGACCTCCTCCTGGGAGGGGCGCTCGGGGGCAGGGGTGCCCTGCTGCAGGTGAAGTAAGTTCTTGACGATCGCGTCCATGAAAGGCGTCTCCCGTAGTCGCGCTCTATACGGCACGACGCGTTGAACGGACCACAGCCCTCCACGGGAAAAGAAGAACTCTGTTTCCTGCCCGGGAATCGGGTTGCTTACGGCGCCGGGACGTCGCGAGCCTTGCTGGCAACCGGCACTGCACCCTATATATTTGTGATGGACGCCAATTAAAAGGCGTCAAGGCGAGAAGCTGTTGCGCCAAAACCCCGGAATGCGGAATGCCATGATCAACGACGTCTATAATGCAAAAATTCTGGGTTTCGCCGGCAATATCGGCCGTCTTGGGCGGCTCGAGGCGCCGGATGCGTCGGCCACAGCGCATTCGAAGCTGTGCGGCTCCACGGTGACCGTCGATATCCGCATGGATGGCGACACGATCACCGACTTTGCCCATGAGGTGAAAGCCTGCGCGCTCGGCCAGGCCTCGTCCTCGATCATGGCAAGCCATGTCGTGGGATCCAGTTCGGAAGAATTGCGGGCGGTGCGCGAGACGATGCGCCGCATGCTCAAGGAAGAGGGCGCGCCGCCGCAGGGGCGTTTTGAGGATCTCAAATATCTGGAGCCAGTGCGCGACTACAAGGCGCGGCACGCCTCGACGCTCTTGACCTTCGACGCGGTGCTCGATGCCATCGAACAGGTGGAACGCCGCCGCGCGGGCGCGGCAGCCTGAGGAGACAGCCATGAAGCCCTCCGAAGCGTTGAAGCTGCATCGCGACGAGGTGCTCGCCATCATCGCGCGCTATCCGGTGCGGAATCCGCGGGTCTTCGGTTCCGTGGCCCGCGGGGAGGATCAAGAAGGCAGCGATGTGGATATATTGGTGGAGCCGGAATTCGGCGTGACCACGTTCGTCCATCTGATCGGGCTCGAAGACGAACTCAAAGCGCTTCTGGGCGCGCGCGTCGACGTGCTTACCCCCGGCGGGTTGAGAAAGCCGGTCGCAGAGAGAATTGAACGGGAGTTGACGTTCATTTGAAGCCCAACGCCGAAGAACAGTTCGCGGAACTCTGCCAGCACATCGTCGGTTGGGGAGGGCGCATTCCTGCCTATGTCGGAGAGATGGGCTATGAGGAATTCACCCGGGACGGGCGAACCCATCTGGCGGTCTGGAAGTGTGTCGAGGTGCTCGGCGAGGCGTCATCCCGAATCCTCAAGCTCGATCCCGACTTTGCGTCGCGATATCCGGAGTTGCAGCTGAAAGCGGCATACGCGATGCGCAACCGGCTGACGCATGATTATTCGGACGTTGACCTTGCCATACTGTGGACGACGATCAACGACTTCATCCCGCCCATGGTAGATGCTGCCCGACGAATTCTGCGCGAACGCCGTGAGCCGTAGGGGGATCGCCAAAATGCCTTCCCGAAACTTTACCGCTCCCTGGCCGAAGACGCCGGGGCGGCTGCTGGGCACGGGGCTGGTGCGGCTCTATCAGCTGACGCTGTCCGGCTTCATCGGCAATTCCTGCCGCCATTTTCCGACCTGTTCGGAATTCGCCTATGAGGCGATCGCGCGGCATGGGTTGTGGCGCGGGGGTTTCATGGGCCTGTTTCGGGTGATGCGCTGCGGGCCGGGTGGTACGCATGGCGTCGATCTGGTGCCCGACCGGCTGGACGCCGACCAGACATGGTGGGCACCCTGGCGGCTGTGGCGCGTCAGCCGCAAGCCGTCGGCCCCCTGAGGCGAAGACGATCGGGCGCAGACGGGCCTTGCATGGATCGCACTTCTCCCCCATTTTCAGGACTCAACCTTTCCCGCGGGCCTTGAACCCGCGCCGAACGGAGCAGGACATGGGCAGATTTGCCGTATTGAGCATGACGGACGCGGCTGCGGCGCGCGTCCAGGAGATCGTCGAGAACCGGGAGGGTGGGCGCGGCGTTCGCGTCGGCATCAAGAAGGGTGGATGCGCCGGGATGGAGTATACCGTCGACCTGGTGACGGAGCCCGACGCCAAGGACGATCATGTCGAGCGAGCGGGCGCCCATGTATGGGTCGCGCCGGAAGCAGCCCTTTTCCTGCTCGGCACCGAGATGGATTTCGAGGTCACGACGCTGAGAACCGGATTCGTCTTCAAGAACCCCAACCAGTCATCGGCCTGCGGCTGCGGCGAATCTGTCGAACTCAAGCCCGCCGATCTGAAGGAACTCGCGGAGGCGAGGGCGGGCGCGGCCTAGCAGGTCCGCGTCCGTACCCGCAAGCCGCGCCTAATCGACCCACAATCCGCGGCTCCTGTGCCAGCCCTCGATCGATTCCTTCGGATAGAGATCGAAGGCGGCATCACCCGGTCGTATGTTGGGCTCGACCCATGAGGCCTTGTATTTGAGCATCAGGTGCACGCGCTCGGGCGCGGGCGGCAGGCCGGTGTCGATGGCGCTGGCGAAGGGATGGATGAGTTCCGGCCAGTTGGGATCGAACAGCCACAATGCCGAGCCGCAGGCGCGGCAGAACCGACGCTCGCCCGACGAGGTGCGGCAATGGCCTTCCTCTTCGATCTCCGCGCGGTAGAGGCCTAGTTGTTCCTCTCCCTCCACCTTTAGCATGCCGGCGACGGCTGACAGATTGATGGCATAGCCGCCGCCGCCCTGCTGCTTGCGGCAGATCGAGCAGTAGCACAGCTGGTAGGGGACGGGCGCGTGGCTCGCGACCTCGAAGCTGACCGCGCCGCAGCGGCAGGAGCCTGTCATCAGGAGGGGCATAAAAACTTCCTTCCGGTTTCCGTTCCTGCCAGATTGAACGCCTCCACCCTGGAAATCGTTCGGCCATGACACAAGATGAAATCAAGGATTTTTTCGACGCCTTCGGGCCGGTCACGGTCCGAAAGATGTTCGGCGGGGCCGGCATCTATCATGAGGGGCTGATCTTCGCGCTCGAAGGCGACGGCGAAATCCTGCTCAAGGCGGATGCCGACAGCGCGCCCGACTTCGCGGCGGCCGGGGCGCGGCAGTTCATCTATGAAGGAAAAGGCAAGGTGGTCGCCATGCCGTACTGGACGGTGCCCGAAGAAGCCATCGACGACGAGGAAGAGCGGCTGGTCTGGCTGCGCAAGGCCTATGAGGCGGCGTTGCGAAGCCAGAACAGGCAGATCAGGCGCGCACCGAAATCTTCATGAAGGCCGGCATGTCGTCGCCGAAGCCGACCGTGCCGTCGCTCTCGTCATTGTCGCGCCCGCGGCGATGCCGGCCGCCACGGTTGTCCTGGTCGTGGTTCGGTGCCTGACGCGGTGCCTCGGTGGGCCTCGCCGGCTTGCGATCGGCGTTGTCGGCCTTGATCGATTCCTTGCGCCGGCGCCGGGGTTCCGGCTGCGGCACATCGGCTTCGACGGCGGCAACGGGCTCCGGCTGAACGACGCGTTCGGCCTGGGGCTCGGGCGCGGTCTCGGGCGCGGTCTCGATATCGGCTTCCGGCTCGGCGGATCTCGACCGGCGGGCGGGCTTGTCGCCGCGCGCCTTCTTCTCGCGACCGCGACGCGCCCGGGGCGCCTCTTCCTCTTCGACGTGAGCGAGAGTCGAAACATCACCATCCAGCCATTCGATGTCCTGGCCGATCAGTTTTTCGATCGCTGCCAGATACTTGGCGTCGGATTTTGTCACGATGGTGAAGGATTTGCCGGAGCGTCCGGCGCGGCCCGTGCGGCCGATGCGGTGGACGTAGTCCTCGGCATGGATCGGCACGTCGAAATTGAACACGTGGCTGACATCGGGGATGTCGAGGCCGCGCGCCGCGACGTCGGAGGCGACGAGCAGCCGGAGCTTGCCCTTCCGGAAACCGTCCAGCATGGCCATGCGGGCGCGCTGATCCATGTCGCCATGCAGCGCGCCGGCGTCCAGATCGTGCTTGACGAGCGAACGGAAGAGTTCGGAGACGTCGACCTTGCGGTTGCAGAAGATGATCGCGTTCTTGAGGTCGTCGCCTTCGGCATGGATGAGGCGGCGCAGCGTCTCGCGCTTGTCCCAGCCCTTTGAACCGGACTTGACGAGGCGCTGGACGATGTTGGTCGCCGTCGAGGCGGCCTTGGACACCTCGACGCGCACCGGCGCCTGCAGGAACTGCTCGGTGAGCTTGGTGATCTCCGGCGGCATGGTGGCCGAGAAGAACAGCGTCTGGCGGGTGAAGGGGATCAGCTTGCAGATGCGCTCGATGTCGGGAATGAAGCCCATGTCGAGCATGCGGTCGGCCTCGTCGATGACGAGGATCTCGACGCCCGTCAGCAGCAGCTTGCCGCGCTCGAAATGGTCAAGCATGCGGCCGGGCGTGGCGATCAAGACGTCGACCCCGCGCTCGAGCTTCTTTTCCTGCTCGTCGAAGGACACGCCGCCGATCAGCAATGCGATGTTGAGGCGGTGGTTCTTGCCGTATTTGACGAAATTCTCTTCGACCTGGGCAGCCAGCTCACGTGTCGGCTCAAGAATGAGCGTGCGCGGCATGCGTGCCCGCGCGCGGCCCTTTTCCAGCCGGGTGATCATCGGCAGCACGAAGGCCGCGGTCTTGCCGGTGCCCGTCTGCGCTATGCCCAGCACATCCTTGCCGGCGACGGCATGCGGAATCGCATCCGCCTGAATCGGGGTCGGGATGGTGTAGCCGGCATCGGCCACCGCAGCGACGACCTTGCGGGACAGGCCCAGATCGTCAAATGTGAGCTGCGGCCCCTCGACGGGGTGCTCTTCGGTCTTTTCGTCTGATGACACGTTTTGCCTGATCTTTGCTGATTTTGGCCGCGCAATGGTCTGCACTGGCTCCTGTGCCGCCGCATCCGGACGGACCCATGCATGTCGGCGTTAAGGATTACGCCGCGCGATGTCAACCGGAAGCCAGCGTTTGCAAGCCGAAAGGTAAGCGCGCCGACAAGGAATTCAATGCGCTCTGAGACGAATTGCCCAGAAATGGCCAATTTGTCGTCAAGTTATCGTCGCTTCGACCCTTCCTAAGGCGCCCCAAGCCGGGGGGCTTCAATCGAAACGATAAATTAGGATACGTCGATGAAGCAATTCGGACTGGCCGCCCTGCCTGCGGCGCTGCTCGCCTTCTCCCTGCTTTCCCTCCAGCCCGCGCATGCCAACCAGCCGACGGCCGTCCAGACCGCCAGCGGGACGGCCTCCTGGTATGGTGCGAAATTCCATGGGCGGCGCACCGCCAATGGCGAGCGCTACGACATGAACCAGCTGACAGCCGCCCACCGCACGCTGCCATTCGGCACCAAGGTGCGGGTCATCAACGAGCGCAACGGCCAGGCGGTCGTCGTCCGCATCAATGATCGTGGCCCGTTTGCCGGCCGCCGCATCATCGACCTTTCCCGTGGCGCCGCTGGCGCCATCGGCATGGTCAATTCGGGCGTCGCACGGGTGAAGCTGGAAGTGCTGCGCTAGAGCATTTCCTGTTTTGATTAAATCAAAACAAATGCTCTAAGTCCTTGTTTTGTCGCGTGTCCGTACCGGAAAACCGTTTCCACTTTTCCTGGACACGCTCTAGAGCCGCGACAGGAAGCGGGCGAAGACGAGCAAGCCTTCGGGCCAGGGTCCGTGTCCGGACTCGGCATTGAGATGGCCGGCTTCGCCCGCATCCACGAACAGAGAACCCCAGGCACCCGCCAGATCTTCGGCGACGTCGAAGTCGCAGAAGCTGTCGTTGCGGCTCGCCACGAGCACCGACGGGAAGGGCAGGGGTTCGCGCGGGTAGGGCCCGAAAGTCATGAGATGACGCGGGCGGATGCCTGGATTGGCCACATCGGGCGGCGCCACAAAGAAGGCGCCGGCGACAGGCTTCTCGAACGCTTTGAGCGCCTGCACCACGGAGGCGACGCCCAGCGAATGCGCCACGAGCACCACGGGCCGGGTTGTCCCGTTGACTGCGTCGGCGACGGCTTGCGTCCAGTCCTCGCGGACCGGTTTGCTCCACTCGTTTTGCTCGACGCGCCGCGCGGTCGACAGCTTGTCCTGCCAGCGCGTCTGCCAGTGGCCGGGACCGGAATTGGTGTAGCCCGGCACCATCAGTATATCGGTATCTTTTGCCTTCATGCGGCCTGACTAGCCGCAGCGGCCAGACGATGCAACGGCGAGTAATTGTGAACGTGCTGTTTCAATCTTGTCCACTTGCGGTGAACGGTGCGCCATCCGATCTTCAAGGCTGCCGGACCTGTGACGGCGCCGTATGGAGATCAACATGTCCGACCTTCCCTTTTCCGCCACCACGCCGATCCATGTCGGACGCGTGGGCCTGCGCGCCCGCGACGGCGAAGCGCTCGCCGCCTATTACAAGAAGCTGCTCGGCCTGACCGAGACGCGGCGCAGCGGCGCGACGATCGCGCTCGGGGCCGAGGGCCGCGAATTGCTGGAGATCGAGCATGCGCCGACTGCCCAGCCCGACGATCCGCGTTCCGCCGGGCTCTATCACACGGCATTCCTGCTGCCGCGCCGCGAAGACCTCGCGCGCTGGGTCCGCCATGCGATGGAGAACGGCATCCAGATCACCGGTGCCTCCGATCACCACGTCTCGGAAGCGATCTATCTCAACGATCCGGAAGGCAATGGCATCGAGATCTATGCCGACAGGCCGCAGGAAGCTTGGGAGCGCCCGGGTGGCCGCATTGCCATGACGACCGAGCGGCTCGACGTCGAGGCGCTGCTGGCGACACTTTCCGGGGATGATGCAGGCTGGCAGGGCGCGCCGGACGGTTCCGTCATCGGCCATGTGCATCTGCGCGCCGGCGACGTGGATGTCGCGGAGAGATGGTGGAACGAACTCGGGCTGGAAACGATGGTCCATTACGGCTCGCAGGCGGTTTTCCTGGCGAGCGGCGGCTATCACCACCACATCGGCGCCAATATCTGGCAGAGCCGTGGTGCCGGCCCGCGCGCGCCCGACCGGGCGGGGTTGTCCTTCGTGGAGATGTTGTCTGAAGACGCCACAGACGAGCACCAGATGCCGGACCCGTGGGGCACGGAGATCCGGATCGTGCCCGGGCACGCCTGAGGCGCCAGGGCGGCAAGCCGCGACACGGGGGCAGGGCGCTTTGCCCTGCGCTCCCAAGCGCCAATCAGTAGCGGCGGATGAGGCCGACCAGCTTGCCCTGCACCTTGACCCTGTCGGGCCCGAAGATGCGGGTCTCGTAGGCCGGGTTGGCGGCTTCGAGCGCGATGGAATCGCCCTTGCGGCGCAGTCTTTTCAGCGTCGCCTCTTCGCCGTCCACCAGGGCCACCACGATCTCGCCCGGCGTCGCGGTGTCGCCATGGCGGATGATGACCGTGTCGCCCTCGAAGATGCCGGCCTCGATCATCGAGTCGCCCTTGACCTCCAGCGCATAGTGCTCGCCGCCGGAAATCATGTCCGGGGGCACGGTGACCGAATGGGTCTGGTGCTGGATGGCGTCGATCGGCACACCGGCGGCAATGCGTCCCATCACCGGCACGGAAATGCCGCCCGCATGGTCGTTGCCGGCGGCCGGTGGCTGCCGCTTTTCGCCGGACCGTCCACCCTCGATCACGCCAGGGGTAAATTTGCGCGACTGGTTGAGACCAGGCGCCATGGAATCAGGCAGCCGGATGACCTCCAGCGCGCGCGCTCGGTTGGCGAGCCTGCGAATGAAACCCCGCTCCTCGAGCGCCGTAATCAGCCGGTGGATGCCGGATTTGGAGGCGAGGTCGAGCGCGTCCTTCATCTCGTCGAAGGAGGGCGGGATACCGCTTTCCTTCATGCGCTGATGAATGAACGTGAGAAGTTCGTGCTGCTTGCGTGTCAACATCGCGCCACCTCGACCTAAAACAAATGCAGAACATACTCTATCTGTTCGCGTCGTGTTCTGCAAGTGCCGCAGGGCTAACGCAGGACCAGAACCCTGCAGGCGTCGTCCTTGCGGGCCGGAGAGGCTTTGGGGGGGCGGACGATGAGGACGTTGGCGGCGGCGAGCGCGGAAAGCATGGAGGAATCCTGCAGATCGAGCGGTGTCGCCACCATCTCGCCGTCGACCGGGACGGCCCGGGCGCGGACATAGTCCTGCCGGTCGGCATTGGCGGGCATGTCGGCGCCGAGCCTCATGTCGCGCATATTGTCGGCATGAGCGCGGCCGGCGAGTCGCGCGACCAGGGGGGCGAGAAACAGGTGCGCGCAGACGAGCGCGGAGACCGGGTTGCCGGGCAGGCCGATGGCGAAGGATTCGCCCAGTCGCCCGAACATCAGCGGCTTGCCGGGGCGCATGGCGATCTTCCAGAAATCGAGTACCATGCCCTGGCCGGTCAGGGCCTTGTGGACGAGGTCATGGTCGCCGACCGAAGCGCCGCCGATGGTGACGATGATTTCGGCGCCGTCGTCGCGGGCGCGCCCGATGGCGGCGCCGATCTCGGCTTCCGAATCGCGCGCGATGCCCAGATCGACGGGGTGTCCGCCGGCGCGGCGCACGATCTCGGCCACGCCGACATTGTTGGAGGAGACGATCTGGTCGGGGCCGGGCGGCATGCCGGGCTCGACCAGCTCGTCGCCGGTGGCGAGGATGGCGACGGCGGGTTGGCCATGGACGGGCAGGGACGGGCAATTGGCGGCGGCGGCGAGCGACAGGGCGCCGGCGTCCAATGCGCGGCCGGCCTCCAGCACGGTCCGGCCGGCGGTGAAATCCAGCCCGGCGCGGCGGATGTGGCGGCCGGCTTCCGTGGCGACCAGCGCCTCGAGGGTGCCGGCATCGACGCGGCGGGCGTTTTCCTGGATCAGGATGGTGTCGGCGCCCTCGGGCACCGGCGCACCGGTGAAGATGCGCACGGCTTCGCCTGGGCCGACGGGGCCGTCAAAACGCCTGCCGGCGGCGGATTCGCCGATTACCCGCAGCGTTGCGGGAATATTGGCGATATCGGCCGCGCGCACGGCGTAGCCGTCCATGGCGGAGGCAGCGAAGGGCGGCTGGTGGCGCCTGGCCACGACATCCTCGGCCAGCACGCGGCCGCCGGCCTGGGCAAGCGGCACAATCTCGGCGGGCTTGGGCCGGGCATCGGCGAGGATGCGTGCCAGGGCGTCCTCGACGGGGAGCAGCGCCACGCTCAGGCTCCCCCGGCGCGGAAGTCGCCCGACTTGCCGCCGGTCTTTTCAAGCAGCCTGACGCCTTCGACGCTCATCTCCCGATCGACGGCCTTGGCCATGTCGTAGATGGTCAGGCAGGCGACGGAGACGGCGGTCAGCGCCTCCATCTCGACGCCGGTCTTGCCGCTGACGCGGGCGAGCGCGGTGACGCGCAGGCCGGGCAGGGCAGGATCGGGCTCGATGTCGACAGTTACCTTGGTCAGCAGCAGCGGGTGGCAGAGCGGGATCAGGTCGTGCGTCTTCTTGGCGGCCATGATGCCGGCGATGCGCGCGATGCCGATGACGTCGCCCTTCTTGGCGTTGCCGGCAAGGATCAGCTCCAGCGTCTCGGGCAGCATGCGCACCGCGCCTTCGGCGATGGCCGTGCGCACCGTCTCGTCCTTGGCGCCGACATCGACCATGTCGGCAGCACCACTTTCAGCCAGGTGAGTCAGTCGCTTGCCGCCGTTTTCTGACATGGCGAATCAGCTGCTCGCGGCAGTCGCCGCAGCACCCTGCAGCAGCAGCTTCGTGGCCGCAGACACGTCGTCCTGGCGCATCAGGCTCTCGCCGACGAGGAAGGTCGAGATGCCGGAGGCGGCCAGCCGCGTGCAGTCATCATGGGTGAAGATGCCGCTTTCGCCGATGATGATGCGGTCGTCGGGGATATTTGCGGCGAGCCGTTCGCTGGTTTCCAGGCTGACCTCAAAAGTGCGCAGGTCGCGGTTGTTGATGCCGATCAGTGGCGAGGTGAGTTTGAGCGCGCGCTCGAGCTCGGCCTCGTCATGGATTTCGACCAGCACGTCCATGCCGAGTTCGAAGGCGCTGTCCTCCAGCGCGCGCGCTTCGTCGTCCGTGAGGCTCGCCATGATGACGAGGATCGCGTCGGCGCCCCAGCAACGGGCCTCGTAGACCTGGTAGGGCTCGAACAAAAAATCCTTGCGCAGTGCCGGCAGAGCGGTGGCGGCACGCGCGGCGGTGAGGAATTCCGGTGCGCCCTGGAAGGAGGGGGTATCGGTCAGAACCGAGAGGCAGGCAGCCCCACCCGCCTCATAGGCCCGCGCCAGTGCGGGGGGATCGAAATCGGGACGGATCAGGCCCTTCGAGGGGCTCGCCTTCTTGATCTCGGCAATCAGCGCGAAATCGCCCCGGTCGATCCTGGAGCGGATCGCCGCGGCAAAGCCGCGGGGAGCGTCGGCATCGGTAAGCCGTGCCTTGAGCTCGGCAAGCGGGACGGAGGCCTTGGCCGCGGCGATTTCGTCGCGCTTGTAGGCCTCGATCTTGCGCAGGATGTCGGTCATCGGGGCGCCTCCTTGCCGTTGGAGACGGCGACGAGCCTTTCGAGCGCCGACATGGCGCGGCCTTCGTCGATCGACTGCGCGGCGAGTTTTACCCCGTCGGGCAGCGTGCGCACGCGGCCGGCCACCATCAGCGCCCCGGCGGCGTTGAGCAGCGCGATGTTGCGGTAGGCGCCGGGCTCGCCGGCCAGCACGGATTTGAGCGCACGGGCATTGTGCCGGGCGTCGCCGCCCTTGAGGTCCGCAGGCTTCGCCCGCGCGAGACCGACATCTTCGGGCGATATCTCGAAGGTCCGGATCTCGCCGTCTTCGAGTGCCGCGACCAGGGTGGCGCCGGTGGTGGTCATCTCGTCGAGGCCGTCGCCATGGACGACCCAGACCGATTCCGCGCCCAGCCCCTTGAGGACATGAGCGAGCGGCTCGACCCATTCGGGCGCGAAGACGCCGACCAGCTGGCGCGAGACGCCGGCCGGGTTGGAAAGCGGTCCGAGCAGGTTGAAGATCGTGCGTGTGCCGAGCTCGACGCGCGAGGGGCCGACATGGCGCATGGCGGAATGATGGGCAGGGGCGAACATGAAACCCAGGCCGGCCTCGTCGATGCAGCGCGAGATCAGATCCGGTCCGATCTCGATGTCCACGCCGAGCGCGGCCAGCGTGTCGGCCGCGCCCGATCGCGAGGAGAGCGCACGGTTGCCGTGCTTGGCGACCGGCACACCGGCGCCGGCCACGATGAAGGCCGCGCAGGTGGAGACGTTGTAGGAGCCGGACGCGTCGCCGCCGGTGCCGACGATGTCGACGGCGTCGGCGGGTGCCTTCACCGGCAGCATCTTGGCCCGCATGGTGGCGACGGCACCGGAAATCTCGTCGACCGTCTCGCCGCGGACGCGCAGCGCCATGAGGAAGCCGCCGATCTGGCTCGGCGTGGCCTCGCCCGACATCATCAGCTCGAAGGCGGCGCGGGAATCATCGAAGGAGAGCGGCTTCCCGCTCCCGGCCTTCGCGATATAGGTCTTGAACTCCCCCACCATGACGCTCGCTCAGAAACTCAGTGCCTGTTGCAGGGCATTTTCGTTGACCGACACGGAATAGACTCCCTGGAGACGCGCGACGAGCTGGTCGAGCAAATCGTCGGACAGGCCGGCCGACATGCGCGAACGCGTGTTCTCGTCGATCGAATCCGGTCCCGCACCCATGGGCTGGGAGACGCCGGTGACCGCGAAGACGACATGGCCCCGGGCATCGGGGAGCGAAATCGTCGAAATGGTGCCCTGCGGCACGGCGAAAGCCGCCGCCACGCCCTCGGAGCCGAGATCGCTGTCTTCGGCGGTACGCTCGAGCCCGAACTTGTTTTCCACCGAGAGGCCGAGTTCCTCGGCGATCTCAGCCATGGTCTCGCCATCCTCGATGCGCTGGCGGATGTCGCCCGCGAGTTCCGAGAGCCGGGTGGCGCGCTCGGATGCCGTCCAGTCCTCAACGGCCTCATCGCGCACCTCGTCAAGCGTCAGCTGGCGCGACGGCTCGATCGCGTCGACCTCGTAATAGAGGAAGCCCAGCGTGCCGATGTTGATGGGCGGGTTCTCGACGCCTTCTTCGGTGGCGAAAGCCTCCTGAACCAGCATCGGCGCCTCGGGTATGTTGATCATCGAGCCGTTCGGCATCATCCCGCTGGCGTCAACGGCGTCGATCGTCACGACATCGAGCTGCTGGCGGGAGGCCGCCTCCTGCATGGTCTCGCCCGCGGCCCGCGCGTCCTCATAGGCTTCATAGACGTTCATCACCAGATCGCTGGAGCGATCGAGGGCGAGCTCCTGGCGGATATCGTCCTCGACATCGGCAAGCGGCTCGGCGCCGCCCGGCGTGATCTCGGTGACGCGCACGATAACCGAGCCGAACACGCCGTCGACGACGTCGCTGACTTCGCCTTCCTCGAGCGCGAATGCGGCCTCGCCAATGGCTGGGTCCGGCACGTCCTCGGCCGTGAAGCTGCCGAGCAGCAGATCGTCCGGCGAGCGGCCGAGATCCTGCGCCACGGCGGCAAAATCCTCGCCCTCGCGGATGCGTGCCAGCGCCGCATTCGCCTCCTCGGCATCGGCAAAGACGATCTGCTCGATGCGGCGCTGCTCTTCCGTGGAATAGCGGCCGAGATTGTCCTGATAGTAGGCCTCGACCTCTTCGTCGGTGACGGAAGATGGATCGGCCAGCGATTCGGGGTCGAGGCGGAGATATGTGACGGTCCGGTACTCCGGCGCCACGTAGTCGGCCTCATTGGCCTCGTACCAGGCCTGGAGGTCTGCGTCCGACGGCGCTTCGATCGGCTCGACCAGCCGTGGCGGGAGCGTGATCATCTCGAGGGTGCGGCGTTCGCCCTGATAAAGCGACATGGCGCGCAGGAAGGTCGTCGGCAGCGTCAGCCCGTCGGAGACGGCCTCGACGATCTGCTGGCGCTTGGCGACGCGCTCGCGGTTTTCCAGATAGTCCTGCGACCGCATGCCGACCTGGCGCAGCACAAATTCGAATTGCTGGCGGTCGAAGCGGCCGCCCGGGCCGTGGAAGGCCGGATCCTCGGCGGTCAGCGCTGCAAGGCGGTCGACGGAGAGGCCAAGCCGCATCTCGCGGGCCTGCTCGTCGAGCAGCGCGCCGGCGATGACCTGGCTGAGTACCTGCTGGTCGACGCCGAAGGCGCGCGCCTGTTCGCGCGTCAGCTGGGTGCCGAACTGCTGCGACATCGCCATCATCTGGCGATCATAGGCGAGCCGGTAGTCGATCTGCGAAACGTTCGTATCGCCGACACTGACGACGTTGTTGCTGCTGCCGCCCAGCATCTGGCCGGATATGCCCCATACGGCGAAGCTCAAGACGAGCAGGCCGAGCAGCAGCTTCACCAGGAGCGAGCCGGAAGCGTTTCTGAGGGATGAGAGCATTTGCCGTCCGTTGCCTGTATATCGTGAACATTCGAAGGTGAACCGGGAATACCGCCCTTGCAGTCCAGTGTCGATTGCTTTGTGGTCGGTTTTTGATAGGAAGATGCCATCCCCGAAACGAGAGAAGGTTGGTGAAGCCATGACGCCAGGCATCAGGCCACTTGTCGCCGGCAACTGGAAGATGAACGGAACCGGCGCCTCGCTCGCCGAACTCCTGCGTATCGGCAGGGGGTTCATGCAGGGGCTGGACACCGAGACCGACGCGCTCGTCTGCGTGCCGGCAACCCTTCTGACGCGGGCCCACGAGGCCCTTCGCGACACGCCGGTGCGTGTCGGCGGCCAGGATTGCCACGCCGAGGAAAGCGGCGCCCATACCGGCGACGTCTCGGCCGAGATGCTCAAGGATGCCGGTGCCAGCCATGTCATCGTCGGGCATTCCGAAAGGCGCGCCGACCACGAGGAGAGCGATGTGGACGTGCGGGCCAAGGCGGAAGCTGCCTGGCGCGCCGGCCTGGTGGCGATCCTGTGCATCGGGGAAAGCAAGGACGAGCGCGAGGACGACGAAACGCTCAACGTCTTGACCCGGCAGATCGAGGGTTCGCTGCCGAAGGGCGCGACGGCCGCCAATCTGGTGCTTGCCTATGAGCCCGTCTGGGCGATCGGCACGGGCCTGACGCCGACGGTCGACGACGTCGCCGAGGCACATGCCCATATCCGCGCCGAACTGGCGGCGGCCGTGGGCGAGGAGGAGGCCGGGCGGATGCGCATCCTCTATGGCGGATCGGTCAAACCCGCCAACGCGGCCGAACTGATGGCCGTGTCCAATGTTGACGGGGCGCTGGTCGGCGGCGCCAGCCTCAAGGCCGACGATTTCCTTGGCATCGCGGAGGCCTATCGCGGACTTTGACGGCTTCCTGCCCTTTTATCGCCGGCCGGGCATGCCCATATCGCCGGTCACGGGGCTTGGAATGCGGCGAGAAGCCGTGTATGGAGCCGCCTTTCGCGAGCCGAACGCTTACAACCGAAAGCACCTGTTTTTCCCATGCAGACAATCCTCATCGTCATCCATCTGATGATCGTGATCGCGCTGGTCACCGTCGTGCTCATGCAGCGATCCGAAGGTGGTGGTCTCGGCATTGGCGGCGGCTCCAACTTCGCTGCGGCCCGCGGCTCGGGCAACCTCCTGACGAAAGTGACCGCCGGCCTCGCGATTTGCTTCTTCGCGACCTCGCTCGGCCTGTCGCTGATGGCGCGCTACGGGGCGCAGCCGACCGACATCTTCGACCGCATGCAGGAACCGGGGCAGGAGGAGACCGTGCCCGGCAGCGGTGGCGTCCTCGACCAACTGGGCGGCAGCGACACGCCGACGCCGCCGAGCGAACCGGCCCCGGCCGGACAGCCGCAGGTGCCGAGCGGCCAGTAGGCCAGGCGCGAAAAAGCGGAGGTTTTGTGCGAGGGGCGGGAGACCGCCCCTTCATTTTTGGCCGATTGCGGTCTGAAACGGGGATAAAGATGCTGGCAGCGAAATTTCTTCTGGCGGAATCGCGGAGGCGGCTCTAAGCCCTGACTCCCATGGCGCGATATGTATTCATCACAGGCGGCGTGGTTTCCTCCCTCGGTAAAGGCATTGCCTCGGCAGCGCTCGGTGCGCTTCTCCAGGCGCGCGGCTACCGTGTCAGGCTGAGGAAGCTCGACCCCTATCTCAATGTCGATCCGGGCACGATGTCGCCCTATCAGCATGGCGAGGTCTTCGTTACCGACGACGGTGCGGAGACGGATCTCGACCTTGGTCACTATGAGCGCTTCACCGGGCGTTCGGCCAACCAGGCCGACAACATCACCACCGGGCGCATCTACCAGAACATCATCGACCGCGAGCGGCGTGGCGATTATCTCGGCGCGACCGTCCAGGTGATCCCGCACGTTACAGACGAGATCAAGAATTTCGTCCTCGACGGCAATGACGACTATGATTTCGTGCTGTGCGAGATCGGCGGCACGGTGGGCGACATCGAGGCGATGCCGTTCCTCGAGGCGATCCGCCAACTCGGCAACGAATTGCCGCGGGGAGGTGCGGTCTACATCCACCTCACCTTGATGCCGTGGATTCCGGCCGCCGGCGAACTGAAGACCAAGCCGACGCAGCATTCGGTCAAGGAACTGCGCTCGATCGGCATTGCGCCGGACATCCTTCTGGTGCGTGCCGACCGGCCGATCCCGCTGGAGGAGCGGCGCAAGCTGTCGCTGTTCTGCAATGTGCGCGAATCGGCCGTCATCCAGGCGCTCGACGTCGCCCACATCTACGACGTGCCGATGGCCTATCACGGCGAAGGGCTCGATTCGGAAGTGCTGGCAGCCTTCGGCATCGATCCGGCGCCCAAGCCGCGCATGGAGCGCTGGCAGGAGGTCTCGCACCGCATCCACAATCCGGAAGGCGAGGTGGCGATCGCCATCGTCGGCAAGTACACGGGCCTCAAGGACGCCTACAAGTCGTTGATGGAGGCGCTGGCGCATGGCGGGATCGCCAATCGCGTGCGCGTGCGCTTCGAGTGGATCGAATCGGAGATCTTCGAGAAGGAAGATCCCGCACCCTGGCTCGAAAAGGTGCACGGCATCCTGGTGCCCGGCGGTTTTGGCGAGCGCGGCTCGGAAGGCAAGATCCTGGCCGCCAAGTTCGCGCGGGAACGCAAGGTGCCATATTTCGGCATCTGCTTCGGTATGCAGATGGCCTGCATCGAGGCGGCGCGTTCGCTGGCCGACATCGAAAAGGCCTCCTCGACGGAATTCGGCCCAACGAACGAGCCTGTCGTCGGCCTGATGACCGAATGGCTCAAGGGCAACATGCTGGAGAAGCGCAAGGAAACGGGCGATATGGGCGGCACCATGCGGCTTGGCGCCTACGAGGCCCGGCTGAAGCCCGATTCCCACATCGCCAAGATTTACGGTGACACGACCATCTCCGAACGCCACCGTCACCGCTACGAGGTCAATATCGACTACAAGGAGCGGCTGGAAGCCTGCGGGCTGGTGTTCGCCGGCATGTCGCCGGACGGCGTGCTGCCCGAGACTGTCGAATATGCCGACCATCCCTGGTTCATCGGCGTGCAGTACCATCCGGAACTGAAGAGCCGGCCCTTCGAACCGCACCCGCTCTTTGCTTCGTTCATCGAAGCTGCGATGGAGCAGAGCCGGCTGGTGTAGCGCTACGCCGCCCGGGTGGCGGCGAAGTTGCGCTGTGCCTTTTGCACATTCTCCATGAATATCGCGGCGCAGGCGTCCCAGCTAAACTCGAGTGCCTTCTCGCGTGCCAGGTCGCGCGGGATGTCGAGCGCCGCGAGCGCCGCCGAACGCAGATCCTCGGACAACACGCCGCCGCGTTCATCGGCGAAGACGTCGAGCGGACCGGTCACCGGGTAGGCGGCGACCGGCGTGCCGCTGGCCAGCGCTTCGAGCAGGACCAGGCCGAAGGTATCGGTGCGGCTCGGGAACACGAACACGTCCGCGCTGGCGAAATGGCGGGCCAGTTCCTCGCCGCGCTTGGCGCCGACGAAGACGGCCTCGGGATAGCGCGCCTTCAGGCTCGCCAGATCAGGTCCGTCGCCGACGATCAGCTTGGTGCCGGGCAGATCGAGGTCGAGGAAGGCGGGGAGGTTCTTTTCCACCGCCACGCGGCCGACATAGAGAAATATCGGGCCTTCAAGGCCGAGATCGGTCCGGTTCCGCGGGTTGAAATTCTCGGTGTCGACGCCGCGCCCCCACAGCATCAGCTTGTCGAAGCCATGTCCTTCCAGTTCCGTCTTCAGCGACGGCGTGGCGACCATGGTGCCGCTGCCGGAATTGTGGAAGCCGCGCAGCCAGCGATAGCTCCAGTTCTCGGGCACGGGCACGCGGGCACGGAGATATTCGGGGAAGCGCGTGTGGTAGCTGGTGGTAAAAGGCAGGCCGCGGGCGAGGCATACCCGCCGGGCATGCAGGCCGAGCGGGCCTTCGGTCACAATGTGAATGTGGTCCGGCCGGATCTCGTCAATGCGCCGGGCGACCTGGCCGCGCGTCGTGATGGCCAGTCGGATGTCGGGATAGGACGGCAGCGGGAAAGAGCGGTGACCGGCCGGCGTGATGTGGGCAACCTCCATCCCCAGCGCCGTCAGCGCGGCAAACAGGCTTTTCAGCGTCTGAACGACCCCATTGACCTGCGGCTCCCACGCATCGGTGACGAACAGGAGCTTCTTCACGTCGACATTCCAGACATCCACGACATTCTCCCTGAGGCGCGGGCGGTTCCAGAAATCGATTCGCCAGCGCCGTGATTTCCGATCGTCCTGCTTCACCACCATGAACTCCGAATGACGCGCGCCTTACCGAGGTTCCAGCGTAACCACAAAAGCCGACTGCCGTCAGACCATGCCCGAACTCTGCAACATCAAGGTGTTGCCGCAGGATCACAAGCGTCATTATTCACGAAACGTGACGGGACTGTAACATCCAATCGGTTTAGCGTGATGCAACTGATTTGGTCGGCGCCTTTCGTTGGCCGGTGACATGGGGGCGTTTTCGGATGTCGGTTGCTGCGTCGCGGAGACATGTTCGGTCGATGAAGAGGCCGCTCAGTTTCGTGGCGGGGTTTCTGGTCGTCCTGTCGACCACCGGCTTCATCGCGGGGCTGACGGTTCCGGAACTCTATCTCTACGCGGACCGCTTCCGGGTCAGCATCACGGCTCTGGCCGACCGGGAGGGTTTCCAGCCGGTCGACCTGACCACGCATGACGGGCTCTCCTTGCGCAACTGGTACCGCAAGCCCGAGCCGGGCAAGCCGGTCATCGTCTATTTCCCGGACCGCATGGGCGATTTCGCGCGCAAGCCTTCACATTTGTTCACCCTGGCCGAACAGGGCTACGGCCTGCTGCTTGCCAGCTATCGCGGCTATGGCGGCAATCCGGGACGACCGGGCGAGGCCGAATTCTACCAGGATGCGCGCTCGCTGCTGGCCTTGGCCGACGACAGCCGGCTCGCCCCCGACGGCTACATCATCTACGGCTATTCGATGGGTACCGGCATCGCGAGCTACGCGGCGGCGGCGTTCCGGCCGCTCGGCGTGATCCTCGAGGCGCCGTTCACCAGTTTCGCCGACGTCGTGCGCTACCAGGCATCTCCCCTGCCGATCTGGCGGGTCAGCAGCCAGTTCGACACGCGCTCGCGCATGAGCCTGATCAACGCACCGATCCTCATCCTGGCGGGCGAATTCGACAGCGTCACGCCACCGTTCTTCGCGCGACAGCTGGCGGCGCTGAACGAGAAGCTGGCGACCGTGCATGTGTTCCCCGGCGCCAATCATTTGAACATCATCCGCCACGGGGCCGGCGCCACGATCGCCGGCTTTCTGGACGGGATCGAGCACGGTGCTGCAAAGATTGTCGGCACTGCCGCGCAGGTGGTCGTCGCGCCGCTACCTTGAACACGGCCGCGAAAGCGGGCACATGGGGCGCATGAACGACCCCCGCCTTCGCCTCATCGACCATTGCGTGCTGCCCGTTGCCGACCTCGACACGGCGCGGGCCTGGCTGACCGCGCTCGGCTTTACCGTGGCCCCGGAAGGCCGCCATCCCTTCGGGACCAAGAACGCCTGCGTCTATTTCGGCGACGACACCTTCCTGGAGCCCCTGGCGATCGCCGATACGGCGGAGATCGCGACGGCGCGGCGCGAGGGCAATGTGTTCATCGAGCGGGATGCCCTCTATCGGCAGACCCAGGGCGAGGACGGCTTTTCGGCGCTCGTCTTCAAGAGCGAGGACGCGGAGGCCGACCATCGGACCTTCGAGCAGGCGGGTATCTCGGCCGGGCCGATGCTGAGCTTTTCACGTCCCTTCGTGGATGCCAGCGGCGCTTCCGGCACCGCGTCGTTCAAGCTTGCCTTTGCCGCCGAACCGAACGAGGCCGCGGCCTATCTCTTCACCTGCCAGCGTCTCGGGCAGCCGAAAGTGGACCGTACCGCGCTCGAGCGGCACGACAATGGCGCGCTCGCGATCAAGGCGATCATCGCGGAGGCAGGCCAGCGGGAAAAGGGCGAGGCTTTCGTCAACCGCGCTTGCCCGACGCCGCCCGGCACGATCGAGGTCACGGCCAGTCAGCAGGGCTCGAACCTCAGGTTCCGTGGCATTGTCCTTGGCGTGAGCGACCTGACGCGTACCGAACAGCTTTTTTCCGACAGAGCCATCAACCACAGCCGATCGGGAAACCGCATCCTGGTGCCGCCAGCACCGGGGCAGGGCGTCCAACTTGTCTTCGAGGAAGCATGACCAGACCTCAACATTCCATCGACATCGGCAATGTCCGATTTGCCAATGACGCGCCGCTTTCGCTGGTCGCCGGTCCCTGCCAGATGGAATCGCGCGGCCACGCCTTCGAGGTTGCGGGTCGGCTCAAGGAGATGTGCGCAGGCCTCGGCATCGGGCTCGTCTACAAATCCTCCTTCGACAAGGCCAACCGCACCTCGCTGACGGGACGGCGCGGGCTGGGGCTGGAAGCCGCCTTGCCCGTGTTCGACGCCCTGCGTCGCGAACTCGACCTGCCGGTGCTGACCGACGTCCACACCGCCGAGCAGTGCGCGCCGGTGGCCGAAGTGGTGGACATCCTGCAGATCCCGGCTTTCCTCTGCCGCCAGACCGACCTGCTGATCGCCGCCGCCGTCACGGGCAAGGTGGTCAACGTCAAGAAAGGCCAGTTCCTGGCACCCTGGGACATGGAGAACGTCATCGCCAAAGTGACGGGGTCCGGGAACGACCGGGTCATGGTGACCGAGCGGGGCGTGTCCTTCGGCTACAACACGCTCGTCTCCGACATGCGCGCGCTGCCGATCATGGCGGGTTTCGGGGCGCCGGTGATCTTCGACGCCACGCATTCGGTGCAGCAGCCTGGCGGGCAGGGGGCTTCCAGCGGTGGCGACCGCCGCTTCGTGGCGCCATTGGCGCGCGCGGCGGTGGCCGTGGGCGTGGCGGGTGTCTTCGTCGAAACCCATGAGGATCCGGACAACGCGCCCTCGGACGGGCCCAACATGGTGCCGCTGGCCGATATGCCGGCGCTGATCGAGATGCTGATGCGTCTCGATCAGGTCGCCAAGGGCACTTGAGCCGGCTGCCCAGCCCGATTTGACATCGGTCAAGGCCGGTCGGTGCGCGATCCTTCATTGGTGGGAAACAACCAATGGAGGTTCATATGCCCGCCGAAACAATGCTCCTCACCACCGCCGTCGTCGCCTTCTTCGCGACCTTCGCGGTCGTTCTCCTGTTTGCCGACCTCACCTGGGAGAAGCCGAGCCGCTAGCCGAAGCAGCGCCCTGGTTGGAACAGAATCTCCTGTTGGCCGTTTCAAATGGCAACGGCAACATCAACAGGAATTCGCACCATGCCCATCATTCTCTGGCTTCTCGGCGTGCCCCTCACGCTGGTCATCATCCTGCTGCTGGTCGGCGTCATCTGAGCAGCCGCGAAACCGGGCCGGCCTCGACTGTCGGCCCGGTTCGCACGCCCAAGGCAGCCCGCCGTCTGGAGTGACAGTCCTGGCAGGGCGTCGATAGCCGCGTTGGATCGGCGTGCATCTTTCCCACATTCAGACAATTCATCTTGAACGCCGCCCCTCGCGGCGTTTGCCATTTGTGGCGCGCATCTGGCCATTTCGGGACGCTTTCAAGGGCAGGGAACCCGGATGGCCGCTGCCCCGTTCTTTGCCCAAGAGCCACTAAACCAGGAGGCTGATGTGCAAAGCGCAGCCGAACGATTCGGGCCTGTCTTTCTCTGCCCCTACCGGGCCAACGGTCGAACCCACACAGCGCGTATCCGCGCAAAAACCAGCCGTCAGGCGGCGAGCAAGATGGCGGCCATCGACTGGGCGCCGGATTGCGGGCCGATCGGCACGCCAAGGCTTCTGAAGGGCGCGCAGTCGGCACACGGCAGCAAGATCTTGAGCGTCATCGACAACGTTGTCAGGCGTTCGGCCTTGCGCTGGGCCTGAACCGCGCCTGAACGGCTCATATCATTTGTAAGCGATGGGCCCGCCGACACGGCGTATTGTCCTGGTGTCGGTAGCCAAAGTCCCCCGCCCCATGGGCTATCGACAGCAGTAGCCCCCGCTTCGGCGGGGGCAATTGTTTTCGAGGCCGCCGCTAGCCCCAGGTGCCGTCCGTGGGGTCGTTCAGCAGGGGCAAGATCGCCACTTCCTGCATGCCGTCTCCCTTCTAAGCGTTCTCAAAAGGCGTTCACCGTCGATGCTGCGATCCCGCCCTGATGCGAAGCGTGTAGCTGCGGGTTCCGCAGACATGGTCCTGGCGAACCGACATCGAGCCCACCTGCAGTCCTTCTGCGGCGAGATCGGATCGGAGGCGTGGGGCTGCAAATGCTGGCCGGGCTCCCGGATCGTACGCTCACGGCGGTGGCGGGCGTGGCCGAGGACGCAGACGGCGAAAGGCCGCGCGGCCGGTGGTCGATATCGTCAATCGGCGAACGGATTGCCGATTCAAGCACAAGGTGTCGCGAGCGACGCCGTGACTCGTGAAGCCAAAACTGGCGGGCGGAGCAACCTGCCGCCTGACGACGCGTTCTGGACGCATGCGGATCGCGACCTTCAACATCAACAACGTCAACAAGCGGCTGGACAATCTCACGGCGTGGCTCGAGCGCCGGAAGCCGGACGTGGTCTGCCTGCAGGAGCTCAAGGCGCGGCACGACGACTTTCCACAGGAAGCGATTGTCAAGGCGGGCTACGGGGCCGTCTGGCGAGGGGAGCGGACCTGGAACGGCGTCGCCATCCTGGCGCGGGGCCGGGAACCGGTGCTGACGCGAGATGCGCTGCCGGGCGACCCGCAGGACCGGCAGGCGCGCTACATCGAGGCGGCCGTCAACGGGGTCCTGATTGCCTCGATCTATGCGCCGAACGGCAATCCGCGACCCGGACCCAAATTTGATTACAAGCTGGCCTGGTTCGAGCGGCTCCACCGCCAGGCGACCACCCTGCGCAAGAGCGGAGCGCCGGTGGTCCTGGCCGGCGACTTCAATGTCGCGCCGACGGCGCTCGACATCTATCCGACCACATCCTGGGACGAGGACGCGCTCGTCCACCCCGACAGTAGGGCAGCCTTCCGGCGCCTCGTCGGGCGGAGCTGGACGGATTCATTGCGCAAGATGCACCCGGATGAGCGGATCTATACCTTCTGGCACTACATGCGGAACCGGTGGGAGCGAAATGACGGCCTGAGGCTGGACCATCTTCTGCTGAGCGCCAACCTCGCCGATCGCCTTGAGGATGCGGGCGTCGATCGCGAGGAACGCGGCCGGGAAGGCGCCAGCGACCACGCGCCCAGCTGGATCCGCCTGGACCTCGAGGGCTGAGGAACGAAAGCGCGGGCGCCCGCGTTTGTTTGGGTTCGGACAACGGAGTTACCCGTCATGGCGGCACCTGCATTCTGGAAGGGCTACCTCAAGCTTTCCCTCGTCACCTGCCCGATCTCCATGACGCCGGCCACGACCGAGAGCGAGAAGGTGAAGTTCCACACCATCAACCGCAAGACGGGCAGGCGCGTGCGCAGCCGCTATCTCGACGCCGAAACCGAGGCGCTGGTCGAATCCGAAGACCAGATCAAGGGCTATGAGACGTCGTCCGACCAGTATGTGACCTTCGACGACGAGGAACTGGAGGCCGTGGCGCTCGACAGCGTGCGCGCGATCGACATCGACCAGTTCGCGCCCGCCGACTCCGTCCCCTGGATATTCCACGACAGCCCCTACTACGTCACGCCCAACGACAAGGTCGGCGAGGAGGCCTTTGCCGTCATCCGCGACGCGATGGCCGCGAAGAAGGTCGTCGGCATCTCACGCGTCGTGCTGTTCAGGCGCGAAAGGGCCGTGATGCTGCAGCCGCGCGACAACGGCATCATCCTCTGGACGCTGCGCTACGGCGAAGAAGTCCGCGAGCCGGAAGGCTATTTCAAGGGCATCGACGAGGGAAAGAGCGACCCCAAGCTGCTGCGCCTGATCACCCAGCTGATCGACGAGCGCTCGGTGCCCTGGGACCCGGACATGGTGCACGACCCGGTGCAGGAGCAGCTGAAGGATCTGATTGCCGAGCGGCGCAAGAAGCAGGGCAAGGCCGGCCGGAAAAAATCGGCCGAGCCGGCATCGGAAGCACCGCAGGCCGACAATGTCATCGACCTGATGAGCGCGCTGAAAAAGAGCCTGGAAAAGCCGGCCGGCAAGGACAAAACGGGAAAGAAGTGATCAGGCGGCCTTCTTGCGGGTCGCCGTGCGCGCCTTGGGCTTGCCCTTCTCGGCCATCTTCGCACTCTCTTGCAGGGCAGCCATGAGGTCGACGACCTTGGCTTCCTTCTTCGGCCTGGCCGCCTTGATCGGACGGCCCTCGATCTTCGCCTTCACGAGTTCGGCAAGCGCGGTCTCGTAACGATCCTCGACAGACTTCGGATCGAATTCGGCGCGCATGGTCTCGATGATGTGCCCGGCGAGCTCCACCATCTGCTTCTTGACCTTGGGCTGCGGCGCATCGGCAAAAGCCTCTTCCGCCGACCGGACCTCGTAGTCAAAATTGAGCGTGTTGGCGACGATGCCTTCGCCATGGGGGCGCAGCATCAGATGGCGCAGGCGGCGGAACAGCACTGGGCCAGTGCCGCCACGCTCTTCTTCCTCAGCCCGTCGCGAATGAGCCGAAAGGCGTCCTCGGCGGCCTCGTCGGCGGGGGCGATGTAATAGGGCTTGTCGAAATAGACCGTGTCGACCTCGTTGCAGGGGATGAAACGCTCGACACGCAGGGTCTTGTCGCTTTCGGGCACGACGGCTGCCACCTCATCCGGCTCGAGGATGACGTACTGGCCCTCGTCGGTTTCATAGCCCTTGACCTGGTCGTCGCGGTCGACCGGCTTTTCGGTCTTTTCGTCGACGAAGACGCGCTTGACCCGGTTGCCGGTCTTCTTGTTGACGGTGTGAAAGGAGGTGCGCTCGGAGGTCGTGGCCGCCGAATACAGCGCCACGGCGCAGCCGATCTCATCGATCTTGAGATATCCCTTCCACTGGGCGCGCGGTGCCATGAGTACCTCCTGAGACGCGAATCAACGCGGATGTGGGTTCCGGGTTCCCTGGTCCGGTGCGCGCGGCCTGGGAGAGCGACACCCAGCGTAGCGGAACCAGATCCTCGAAAGAAGCCGGATCGGCTTGCCGGAACAGCGCTCAGGCGCTGCGACTTGCGGCAGGGCTTCGGATGCTGTTGTCTGGCGAAAAGCCTGCATTCCTTGAAACTTGCCACGTTCATGTCAGAGAACATCCCTTCCAACCCGACAGACGCCACGCGCTCGCCACGCCCGCGACGCGTCTTCGTGCTCGGGGCGACCGGGTCGATCGGGCGGGCGACGGTGCGGGCGCTGGTGGCGCGCGGTCATGAGGTGGTCTGTTTCGTCCGCCCGGGTGTGGGGGGCACGCTTGCGCCCGACGACATGGCACGGCTGCTGCCGGGCGCCACCCTCCGCTTCGGCGACGTAACGGATGCCGCCTCGCTTTCCGGCGACGGTTTCTGCGGCGAGCGTTTCGATGCCGTGGTCTCCTGCCTTGCCTCGCGGACGGGCACGCCCCGCGACGCCTGGGCGATCGATCACGGCGCGCATGTCCTGGCGCTGGCTGCCGCCAGGCAGGCCGGCGTGACGCAGATGGTGCTGTTGTCGGCGATCTGCGTGCAGAAGCCGCTTCTGGCCTTCCAGCACGCAAAACTCGCCTTCGAGCAGGAGCTGATCAAATCGGGGCTTACCTATTCGATCGTTCGGGCAACCGCCTTCTTCAAGTCGCTGTCCGGCCAGCTCGAGCGGGTCAAGCAGGGCAAGCCATATCTGATCTTCGGTGATGGGCAGCTTACGGCCTGCAAGCCGATCAGCGATGGCGATCTCGGCCGCTATCTCGCCGAATGCCTCGACGACGAGACGCGCTGGAACCGCGTGCTGCCGATCGGCGGGCCGGGCGAGGCGATCACCCCGAGGCAGCAGGGCGAACACCTCATGGCGCTCGCCGGCCGCGAGCCGCGGTTCAGGCGCGTGCCTCTGGCCCTGCTCGGCCTGGTGCGCGGGGTGCTTCGCGGGCTGGGCCGATTCAGCCCCAAACTGGCCGACAAGGCCGAACTGGCGGGCATCGGCTACTACTACGCCAGCGAATCCATGCTTGTGCTCGATCCCGAGACGGGCCGCTACGACGCGGATGCCACGCCCTCGACCGGCACCGAGACGCTGTTCGATCATTATGCGCGCCTGCTGGAGGGAAAGGCCGAGGACGACCGCGGCGACCACGCGGTGTTTTGACCGGTGCGCGGGTCGGACCTGGCGGTATTCTCCTGCCATCGCGCCTGTAGCTCGACAGGCTCGGCGACCATCGTCAGTGCTCTTCCGGATCGCCCCGTTGGAGCGCCCATCGGAACTGGCTTGAACATCGGAGAGATTGCATGCGCACGGAATTCCTGCCGGATCTCGGCCTGCTGGCGGCACGGTTGCTGATCGGAGTGCTGTTTCTGGGTGGGGCCTCACAAAAGCTCGTGTCGCCGACCGATGCGGAGGCGCTGCTCGCCATGCGGTATCTGCCGTCGGCGCTCGTCTGGCCGGCACTGGCGTTCAATGCGGCGGCGGGTTTGATGCTGGTGGCGGGGCTGCGGGTCAGACCGACAGCCCTGCTGCTCGCGATCTATTGCGGTCTTACGAGCATCTTCCACCTGATCCCGGACGACCCCTGGCAGATGTCCATCTTCGTCAAGAACTGGTCGATCGCCGGCGGCTGCATCGCGCTAGCCGTGGCCGGGTCCGGGCGTTTCGCGGTGCGTCGGGACGCGCGCCTTGCCTAGCCGCGGTCGACTGCAGATCACCTGGATGGCCTAGCGGTTCCGAGCTGCCTTACAGCAGCCACAGCGCCGCAAGCCCCAGGAAGGCGAAAAAGCCGATGACGTCGGTCACCGTCGTGACGAAGACCGCCGAGGACACGGCCGGGTCGATGTCGAACGCATCGAGGGTTAGCGGCACCAGGATGCCGGCCAGCGCTGCTGCCAAGAGGTTGATGATCATGGCGGCCCCGATCACCAGCCCGAGTTCGTTGAGACCGAACCACCACCAAGCAAGAAGGCCCATCAGAACCGCGAAGGCAAGCCCGTTGATGAGGCCGACCGCACTTTCGCGCCCGATCACCCTCAGCGCGTTCACCGGCCCCAGGTTGCGGGTGGCCAGCGCACGCACGGACACCGTCATGGTCTGGGTGCCGGCATTGCCGCCCATCGACGCAACGATGGGCATCAGCACCGCCAGCGCGACCATCTGGTCGATCGTGGCCTCGAACAGGGAGATGATCCAGGATGCCAGCACCGCTGTGGCGAGATTGATCAGCAGCCAGCCGAACCGCGACCGGGTGGTCGACCAGATCGTGTCGGTGATCTCCTCGTCGCCCACACCGCCCAGCCGCAGCATGTCTTCCTGCGCCTCCTCGTGCATGACCTCGACGATGTCGTCGACCATCATCATGCCGACGAGGCGTCCGTCTTCGTCGGTGACGGGAGCCGAAACGAGATTGTACTGGGCGAACTTGTAGGCCACTTCCTCCTGCTCGTCGGTGACCTTCAGCACCGTGTGGTCGGTCTCCATCAGATCGGCGACGCTGATGTCGCGCCGGCTGCGCAGGATGCGCGACAGGGGCACGGAGCCGGCGAGGCGAAAGGTCGGATCGGTGACGTAGATCTCGACGAACTCGTCGGGCAAGCCCCTGGATTCGCGCATGTGATCGATGGTCTGGCCGACGGTCCAGAAATCCGGAATCGCCACGAATTCCGTCTTCATCAGCCGCCCGGCCGCACCTTCCGGATAGTCGAGCGCGCGGCGCAGTGCTGCCCGGTCGGTCTTCGACAGCTTGTCGAGGATCTCCTGGCGGTCGATCTCGTCGAGGTTCTCGATGAGATAGAGCGCATCGTCGGTATCTAGGCGGCGGATAGCGGCCGCGATGACGTCGTTGGGCAACGCCTCCATCAGGTCGTCGCGGACCGGTTCGTCAAGGCGCGGCAGTGCCTCGACATCGAAAGTCCGGCCGAGCAGGCGGATGAGCTTGACCCTGCTCTCCGACGACAGCAGCTCGATGAGATCGGCCAGATCGGCCTCGTGCAGCTCGCGGGTCAGCTTGCGGGCGGACCTTGTGTCTTCCGCGGCCACCGCGGCATTGATGGCACTGACGAATTTCGGCCGGATGTCGCCATCCTCGTCGCGCATGCCCTGCATTTCGGCTGCCTTTGACATTTTTGCACTCCGGCTCGGGCTGGGTGACATGGCGCGTGGGCGCTGGCCAAGTCCTGCGCTTGCCCGTGGGTGGCGGGAGAGTCAATTCATTTGAGCGCGCACGGCAGAAGCCGGATAGGATGACGCCCCATCCGCCACGGCGATTCCGGAGCCGGTAAATGACTGGTCTGCTTTCCTTGCTCGACGATGTGGCCGCGCTGGCCAAGCTTGCGGCCGTCCATATCGACGATGTCGCGTCTCAGGCGTCCCGGGCCGGCGTGAAGATTGCCGGAACCGTGATCGACGATGCCGCGAAGGCGGGTTCGAAATCGCTCGGCGTCGTCATCGATGACGCCGCGGTCACGCCGAAATACGTCCAGAACCTGCCGGCCGCGCGCGAGCTGCCGATGGTCTGGCAGATCGCGCGCGGATCGATCTTCAACAAGCTGGTCATCCTGCTGCCTGCGGCGCTGCTGCTGTCGGTGTTCGCGCCCTGGCTTCTGACGCCCTTACTGATGCTGGGTGGCGCCTATCTGTGTTTCGAGGGCGCGGAGAAGATTCTTCACCTGATCCATCCCGGGGCCGACCACGGACCCGAGCCTGAGACCCTCGATGCCGCGCATCTCGAGGCGGAACGTGTCGCCGGCGCGATCAAGACGGATTTCATCCTCAGTGCCGAGATCATGACGATCGCGCTGGCGCAGATGACGTCCGAGAGCCTGTGGGTCACGGGGTTTGCGCTCGCGGTGGTCGCTATCGGCATCACCGCGCTCGTCTATGGCAGCGTCGCCATCCTGGTCAAAGCCGATGATGTCGGCCTGCGCCTGGCCCAGGTCGGACGTCTGGCGGCCACCCGGTCGCTCGGTGTCGGCATCGTGAAGACGATGCCGTGGGTCCTGGCGGCGATTTCCGCGATCGGCACAGCGGCGATGCTGTGGGTCGGCGGCTCGATCGTGGTCCATGGGCTGGAGGTGCTCGGCTGGGGCGCGATCGGTCACCAGATCCACGATCTGGCAGGGATCGCCGTGCAACTGGTCGGCAGGGCAGGCGCCGTGGTGGAATGGATCGTGACCGCGGCCCTCGACGGCATCTTCGGCCTCGCGCTCGGTCTCGCGATCATCCCGCTCGTCAAATATGTGATGGCGCCCGTGGCCAGGCTCTTCCCGTGGGGAAGTTCATGACCACGAAACTGCGCAAGCCAAGTGATGCACCGCACCGCCAGGGCGGTCCGAAGCGCGGCTCAGACGGCGACGCAATCCCGGCCGGCAGCCTTGGCCGCGTAAAGGAGTTCGTCGGCACGACGAAGGGATGCGTCGATATCGTCGTCCGGCGACACGTCGATCACGCCGGCTGAGAACGTATAGCGCAGGTCCGGGCGTTCCTCGATCGGGCTCGATCCACGCACCTTTGCAGCAATATCGGCAAGCCGGGCTCGTGCTTCATCGACGCTGCAATGGGGCATGAACAGGACAAACTCCTCGCCCCCGACACGTCCGAACAGGTCGTTGAGACGAATATTTTCAATGAATGTCTCGCAGAAATGCACCAGGATGCGGTCGCCGATCTCGTGACCATGTTCATCGTTGATCGGCTTGAAGCGATCGATGTCGATCACTGCAAGGCATGCCGCTTCCCGATCGTTTGCGGTCGCGCGCATGCGGCGCCACTCTTCGAGCTGCATCATCACGTAGCGGCGATTGGGAACCTGCGTCAGCTCGTCGGTGAAGGAGGCGCGCAACGCGCTGTCACGCTGGATGCGCAAGGAGCGCGTGCCGGGCTTCAGCTTCGAAATGTCCGAGGCGACCAGGAGCATCCGGCCGTCCCCGTACATGGTCTCGGTGATCCAGAGCCAGACACCGCCATGGAGCTCGGCTTCGAAGGCACGATAGGGATCGGTGCCACGGCGACATTCAGCTGCCTTCAACCAGGCGTCGATATCGTCGGACTCGATGACCGGGCCACGCTTGTTGAGATAATTGTCGCGCATCATCTCGGACCATCGCTGGCCCGCGCCTTCGACAAAGTATGCCTCGCGAAATGCCGCGTTGGCGAACAGGAGCCGATCCTGTTCGTCAAAGACGGCGACACAGTTGGGCGTGTCGTTAAGCATCGCGTTGAGGTCGATCTGAGCTAACTCCTCGTGTCGACCCATATTCTCTCGCTCCATGCGGTTAGGATGGCTGATATATATCAGCGATTGGTTTCGTGACCGTTATTTCCGTTGCGGGGATAAGGCAAGCGGCTGCGTTTGAGCCGCTCAGTCGCCGGCCTCGCGTTCGACACCGCCGCGCCGCGCCAGGAAGCGCGCGCCAAGGATGCACACGGCGGCCCAGGCCGCGCCCGCCAGCCATCCGGCAAGGACGTCGGTCGGCCAGTGCACGCCGAGATAGACGCGGCTGACCCCGACAAGGATCACGGCGAATACCGCGATGGAAAGCACGAAGATCTTGAGTTTTCTCTGGGGCAGCGTTCTCGCCACCAGGACGCCGAGCGCGAGATAGGTCACGGCAGCCATCATCGAGTGGCCGGAGGGGAAGCTGGCGGTGTGCACGAACGAACCGTAGGGGACGAGATCGGGCCGCGACCGGTCGAAAAATTCCTTAGCGACGCTGGAGATCAACAGGCCGCCGCCGACAGATGCGAGCAGATAGAGCGTGGCCGCGAGTTTGCGCTGCAGCAGGAAGAAGCCGGCGACCGCGAGCGTTGTCAGCGTCAGCACGGCTACCCCGCCCAGGGCGGTCAGGTCGCGCACGACCTCCTCAAGCCACGCCGGCCCGATCGGCTCGTCGAGATTCCCCGTCTCCCTGAGCAAGAGAAGCAGGTCACGATCAAGGTTGTGCGTGCTGCCCTCGATCACCTCGTCCGCCAGTTCCGCGAACACCCAAAAGCCCGAAACGGCGAGGACGAGGACAACAAGCGTACCGATTTCAACGTTGCTTCTGACCCATTGGACCAGGATGCGGATCTGATTTTTCATGATGGTATTTCAACGGCGTGTGTCAAAAGCGGTTCCAAGAGAGGTGAAGGACGGCACTGGCCTCGGCAAGCTCCCCGACGCGATCGCCGGCAACGCCAACCGTTTGCCCGCGAATTCAGTCCCCCGAGGCATAGAGCAGTGCAATGTCACGCTGATAGAGTTCGCAGTCATCGCTTTCAGTCCGCATCACCGCCCGATCCGCCTCGAGCACAATCACGCAGCCGTTCGCGAAACGATATTCCCGGCCGCCGTCCTGCAGAGCACGTTGCACAGGAACCTCATCCATCGGGCGTTCCGGCGCAGACGATTGGGGTTGAACCGTTTCGGCGCAAGACGCCAGGACAAGCAAGACAAGAAAGGTCAGTATCTTCATTCTTCGGTTTCCCATCATATCGCGGTTCGCGCCGCACGCCGACCGATCGTCACAGGTCGTCAAGAACTGCCCCGACCGTCCGGGCGGTGTCGGCCCATGAGGGCAGGGCTTCGCCGGCGACCCGCGCCGCATCGGCACACCGTTTGGTGAGCTTCTTGTTACCGAGAAGGTCCGCCAGTGCAGCGGCGAATGCCTCGGCATCGTCCGGGGGAACAAGGTGGCCCGCCTCGGGAGGCACGGTATCGGGGACGGCGCCGGTCCGGCAGCTGACGATCGGCAAGCCATGGACAAGCGCCTCGTCGAAGACGAGGCCGTAACCTTCGTAACGTGTCGCCAGCGCGAAAATCGATGCCCCTGCATAGAGTTCGGCCAGTTCGGCGTCGGACACGTAACCCGCCAGCCTGACCCTCGATCGCAGGCCCAGCTCATCCAGGAGCTGGTCGAGCATCCGACCGTGGGCTTCGTCATAGACCTTGCCCGCTATCACCGCGGTCCAGTCCAGATGAGTGAGCCCGGCAAGGGCGCGAAGCAGGATATCATGACCCTTGCGCGGATGCTGGATACCGACCGACAGGATCAGCGGCGGATCGACCGGGGCACCGGCAAGCACAGGTCGGTCCGTGCCGGGGCGGGCAATGCTTATCCGCTCGGGCGCCACATCATAGGTGTCCGTCAGCGCCCGTGCGGTGTTCGGGCTGGGCACGAGGACATGGGCGACATGCTCAAGGTTGTCGCGTTCGACCCGGTAGAGGTGATCGCGCCGCGCTTCGTCGAGCCCAATTTCGAGGGCGAGCGGGTGGTGGACCATCGCGACGCTGGGGATATGGAGACGCGCCAGCGCCTGTGTATCGAGCGTCGCGGAGATGAACCCGTCGAGGATCACCACACGGTCGGGTTCGAGGGCGCGGAGGCGCTCGACGGCGTCGGCCATGTCGCCGGGCGTCGCATCGGGAAAGGACGCACCGAGCTGGACGTGGGTCACGTCGCGGCCTTGCGCCAGCAGCCCTTCCAGCAGGCGGCGTTCGTAGATGTAGCCGCCGGTCGGCGAATGGATGTCGCCCGGAATGGCGAATGCGGCGCGACGAAGCATCACGACAGCTGCTCCGGGGCATAGGTGGCGAGGACCCGCCGCTCCACCGCGCCGACCAGCGTGTAGCCCAGCGCCGAGAGCGCGGAGACCAGCATGACCGCCGACCAAAGCATGTCGTAGTCCGACAGCGACGCCGACAGCGCCATGAGGCTGCCGATGCCGGAGCCGGTCGAAAGCCATTCGACCACGGTCACGGCCAGCACCGAGGCGGGCACCGCCATGCGTGCGGCCGCGAAGAAGGCCGGCAGCATCGCCGGGATCTGGACGCGGACAAGGCGCGCGACCGGACCGGCCGCGTAACTGTCCAGCACATCCATCACCTGTCCGGGCGCCTGCCTCAAGCCGTGCAGACAGGCGACGAAGCTGGGAAAGAAGACCATGATGGCGGTGAGCGTGATGGTGCCCACGGCCCCGCGTCCCAGCAGCAGCACGACCAGCGGGGCCGTGGTCACGATCGGCACGGAGCGCAGCGCGATGGCGAGCGGCATGGCTGTGCCGGCTGCGGCTGGCGCAAGCACAAGCAGGACGGCCAGTCCGGCGCCTGCCGCCAACCCCGCGAGGTAGCCGGGCAGGAGGAACACGGCCGTCTCGACCAGCGCCGCGCCGATGCGCGCGCGCGTCTGGCCTGCGTCCGGTGCCCAGATCAGGGCCTCGGCCACGTCGAGCGGCCCCTTGGCGAAGAAGGAATTGAATTCGAAGAACCAGAACGCTCCAGCCCAGCCCACCAGCGCCAGGACCGTCACCAGCGCAGCGTCGTACCAGCCGCGGCTCCGGCCTCGCCCGAGTGTGGGCGCGGCGAGGATGACCGGCGGCGCCTCCAGCAGGACCCGGCGCGCCAGGGCGCCGATGGCGAGATATGCGAGGATTGAAATCGCTGTTGCAATCGTTGCGAGCCCCCAGGTCATCTCGACGTCGAGGGCACCGATGGCGCGTACGGTCAGAACGCCCATGCCGCGTTCGGCACCGGTGAATTCGCCCACCATGGCACCGAGGAAAGCGGCGGGTGCAGCGATCTGCAGCCCTGCGAAGAGATAGGGCAGGGCGGCCATCATGCGGACATGGACCAGCGCGGCCATCCGCCCGCGCCCATAACTGCGCACGAGGTCGAACCAGTTGTCCGGTGCCGCGCGCAGCCCCACCAGAAGCGGAATGAGCGTGGTGTAGTAGACGGCGAGCGCCGCCAGCACGATCTGCGGGCCGGGACCGGGGCCGAAAAACACGCGAAGGATCGGGCCCGTCGCCACAAGCGGCAGGCAGAAGACCAGCAGGGCCAGGCCCGTGACGACCTTCTCGCTGCGCGGCCAGATGATCGCGAGACCCGCCAGGAGCACGGCTGCGAGGTTGCCCAGGACAAAGCCCATGGCGGCATTGCCGAGCGTCTCGGAGAGCGCGCGGGAGATCAGACGCCAATCGTCGACGAGATAGAGGACGATTTCGCTGGGGGCGGCCAGGACATACGAGTCGGCGAGAAGGCGCCCCGCCAGTTCCCAGGCGGCCAGAAGCACGATCAGGCGGGGCCAGGGACCGCGCCACAAGCCTGCGCGCGTGTGTATCCCGGCGGCTGTGGCAGTCATTGAGCCGCGAGCGCCGTCTGGCGCATCGCGACACCGTCGGAGAGCGCGTCGAAGACCTGCTCGATGAGTTCGAGGGCCGGGTCGGTCTGGGCGACCCCCGCGCGCCGGGGGCGAGGCAAGTCGATGGCGATGTCGGCCACGATCTCCGCCGGGCGCGGCGAGAGGACGATGACACGGTCCGACAGCGCCACTGCCTCGGTCACCGAATGGGTCACCAGGATCGTCGTTGTGCCGCGTGCCTCCCAGATGCGGGGCAGATCCTGCGCCAGCTGGCGCCGCGTCAGTTCATCCACGGCGCCGAAGGGTTCATCCAGCAGGAGGAGGCCGGGGCGCGTGGCCAAGGCGCGGGCAATAGCCGCGCGCTGGCGCATGCCGCCCGACAAAGCGGCGGGTCGGGTTTCGGCGAAACCGTCAAGACCGACAAGCGTGATCAACTGCTCGATTTCCGACGCCCGCGCCGGCCGACGGGCGAGGTTGAGCGCCAGCTCGATATTCCCGCGCACGCTGCGCCACGGCAACAGCGAAGGGTCCTGGAACGCGATGGACAGGCCTGCGCGCTGCAGCGTTGCCGAAGGTGGCGCGCCGTCGATCTCGATACTTCCGGCGCTGGGGCTTTCGAGGCCGGCGATCATCCGCAGAAGCGTCGACTTTCCGCAACCGGATGGACCGACCAGAGCTGTAGTCTGCCCGGCTGCAAAGGTCATGTCCATTGGTCGCACAGCCTCAGTCCCGCCCGGGAAGGTCTTGGCCAGCGCAGCGCAGACAATTTCGGGCGGTGGCGTTGTGTCAGGCACCGTGAACCTCTTCGAGGATCGAACGGTCCCAGAGGTCGGGCGTCACCGTCCGGCCCAGCAGGGCAAGCGTTTCGATGTTGGCAGCCACGGTGTCGTCCGTCCACCAGCCGAAGCCATTGGCGTCGGTCAGATCCGAGAACATCAGCGGCACCTGCCGCGCGGCCTGCAGTTTCTGCGTCTCGATATCGAGCCCGGCATCCGGGTACATCCGAAGCGTCAATTCCGCCGCGGCATCGGTGTCCTGCCGGTACGCCTCCCAGCCGCGCGCCTCGCCCGCCATCAGCCCGACAAGCTCGGCCCGCCGGTTGGCGAGGCTTTCCTCGGTGGCGATGTAGGTCTGCGAGTGCACGGCATAGCCGTAATCGGCCATCAGCATGGTCAGGCTTTCGACGCCCTGCATCGTCATGGCGACGGGCAGGTCGGTCTCCCAGCAGAGCAGGCAATCGACCTCTCCGGCCAGCAGCGGCTGGGCGGAGTACTGAGTCGGAACGATTTCGATCATGTCGATATCGACGCCGTTCAGCGTGCAGAGCGCCTGCAGCACGGGTGTATTGGCCAGCGCCATGCCGATGCGCTTTCCGGCCAGGTCGGCCGGCTCGTTTACCGAATTGGCGGGCAGCGACGCGATGACGAAGGGATTTTTCTGCATCGCGACCCCGAGGATCTTGAAGGGCGCGCCCTCTTCGACGGCAGCGGCGGTGTAGTCGGCCGCCGAGATCCCCACCAGCGCGGTGCCGGAGACAACCGGCGGTTCGACCGGCGCGTTCGGCCCGCCGGGGAGGAGCGAGACGTCGAGGCCCGCCTCTGACCACCATCCGCGGTCGAGCGCGATGTAGCTGCCGGCGAACTGGACGGAGTGCAGCCAGGAGAGTTGCATGCTGACGGAGGCCTGCGCATGGGCGCGGCGTGGCGAGGACCAGAGTGCGGCAGCACCCAGGGCGGCGGTGCCGGCTCCGATGAAGTTCCGTCGTGTCAGCGTCGTTCGCATCGTAACATCCTTTTTCCCATCTGTTGCAAAGGGTAGGGGCCGCGCCCGGAGAAGCAAGGGAAGGGACCCCCTCAATCTGTCCGTTTATCGCCGGTCGGCTGCACGTTCTGCGATTTCCGCGTCGCGACCCTGGGCGCTGCCCATATCATCACGATCCCGGGCAGGACCGAAATCAGGAAGGTGAGACCGTAGGTGACGCTGACTGCAAGCCCGGCACTGGCGGTTGCACCGGCAATCGGCAGCAGCACCACCGCGGCCCCCTCGCGCAGACCCCAGCCGGCGACCGAAATCGGGATCAGCATGGTCAGCAGGATCAGCGGCACCAGCGCTGTGATGGCCCCGGGCCCCAGAACGACTCCGACTGCGCGCGCGCAGAAGGCGAAGGCGGCGAGATTGCACAGCGTGGTGCCGATGCCGAGCCAGATCTGGCCCGGCAGCGCGGCGCGCGACAGGAGCGTCTTGTTCAGCGCCTGCCACGCCGAGACGGCACTGCGGCCTGCCTTTCCCGGCAACCGCGTCGCGGCCCCCGCAAGCAGCGGCAGCGCCAGGGCCGCCGCCAGCAGCTGGGCTACCGACCAGGACAGCCATTGGGGCCAGTCGAGGCCACCCGGCAAAACGAGCGTGATCAGGAAGGCGATTGCGAGCGTCAGGAACATCGCTATCTGTCCCGACAGCCGCTCGAATATGACGGCCTGTCCGGAGGCCATAAGCCCCGACTGCCCGCGGGTGCGCAGTGCCCGGCCGGCATCGCCGATCATGCCCCCGGGCAACAGCTGGTTCACCGCCTGGGCGAAGTAATATTCCCGGATCGCCAGGCCTTTGCCGAGTGCCAGGTTCAGCTGCCGGGCAGTGAGCCGCCAGCGGAGGGCGGAAAGCACCGTCTGAAAATTGAGCGCCACGAAGGCCAGCGCCACCCACCGCCAGTCGGCGGCGGCCAGGCTTTCGAGCGCCGCCGGCCCGTCGGCCACGTGCCACAGCATTGCCAAGATCGCGAGGGCGACCACGGCCTGCAGGAGCGGCAGGGACGTGGTCGCGAGAGATCGCGCAGACAGGTTCAACTGTCGCCCCCTTGTGCCGCTTCGGCCGCGTAGGATTGCAGGATCAGGTCCCGCATCCGGTCCATCTGCATCGCCACCGCGGCGTCATCAGGCAGGAGACCCTCGTTCCAGCCCCAGTCCGCCGTGGCCGAGACCAGCGACGCCGGACCGATGACGTGAACGGGAACGTCCGGACGTTCATCAAGGGCGACGAAGCGAGCCGCCTGGTGGTCGCCCACCACAAAGATCAGCGGCGGGTCGGCGGCGTGCAGTGCGGCATAGTCGAAAATCACCCTGAGCGCGTAGTCGATGGCCTGCCGGTACTGGTCGCGCACACGGTCGCGGTCGCGCCAGACCACGTCCGGTGGGTCGCCCGCCTGCGCCATGGCGTCGAAGATGGTGCCGTCGCCGACCTGGTCCCAGGGCACAATTTCGGGCACCGGCACCCAGGGCGCATGGGAGGAACCGAGGGCGATCTGCACGAAGAGCGGCCGGTCGTCCGGATCGTCGCGCAGGAGCCGGTCGAGGGCGGTGAAGGTGAACTGGTCGGGCATCGTCACCCAGTTGAAGGGCAGCCCCGCATAGCCGAGATCGCTCGCGCCCAGCACCGTCTCGAAACCCATCACCGACGCCTCGGGCCAGGCCATCGTAATCTGCGGCATCACCGCAGCAGTGCGGAATCCGGCTTGGGCCGCGGCGTGGAAGAGGGTCATCCGACTGCTGGCCAGCACCGCGCGGTAGCTGGTCTGGTTGTCGACCCACAGCCCGTTGGCAAAGGTCGCGTGGCTGAGCCAACTCTGGCCGCCGCGTGTCGGCGCGCGCAGCAATCCCGACCGCCGCGAAAGACCGAGTGCACCGAGGCGCGCATCGGCTTCCGCCAGCGTGGCGCGGTGGGTGCCGGCGTAGAGCGGCGTGTCGAGGCTCGTGCGGCCATAGCTCTCGACGAACACGACCAGCACATCCCGGTCGATCGCGCGCAGGAGGCCCGGACGACCGGCCAGCGGGTCATTCGACGCGGCGGCCGTGAAAGCGCGAAGGTCGGCGAGCGTCGAGCGCACCATTCCGATCCGCTCCATACCCACGCGCGCCGTGAAGGCGGCGCCGGGCGGGGAGACCGGCAGGCTCCATCGGCCCATCGCGTGCCCGACCTCGGCCGCGGCGACGCCGGCGGAGAAAACAGCCACCGTGGCCAGGCCCACGGCGGCGGGAGCAGACACCCGAAGCCGCGTCCAGACCCCGGTACTCCACCAGACCGCCAGCGCCACCGCGCAGAACGCCAGGAGTGCCGCTGCGGCAGCAGCAAGCGTCTGGACCGGACCAATGGCACCTAGCACCAGCCGCATTCCGGCCTCGATCAGCACCAGATCGGAGACCGGATTGAAACCGCGCGAGAGCGCGGAGTACATCGCATAGTCAGCGGCCTTCAGCACGGCAATCAGCGACAGCACGGCGACGAGGACGACACGCAGCGCATTCGCCCATCGGCCCGGCGGCACGGCGGCGAGCCCTAGTAGGATGACCGGAAGTTCGAGCGGGAAGAGGGCAAGCGCCCCCCATGTGGCCGCGTCCGGATGGTTGGGCTGGATCAACAGGAGATGCAGGACAAGTGCGGCGACGACCAGGCGCAGGGCATTCCGGGTCATGAGCGGTTCCGCTGCCAGAGCCAGAGCAGATCCCTGGCAAACGACCAGACGAGCGCGCTCGCCGCAATTGCCACCAGCGGCAACGCGGTCGACGGCGGCAGGATGGGCGCCTGAAGCGCGATCAGCACGCCCAGCTGAAGCACGCAGACGAGTTTCCGGCTGAAACGCTCCGGCAGGTCGCGGCGCATCCACGGGAGAAAACAGGCCGCCGCGGCGAAGATGTAGCGGGGCAAGCCGAGAATGATCGCCACAGGGCCGGCCGGCCCCGACACTGCGATGATCGCCAGGATGAGTGCGAGAGCGGCGTCGACCTCCATGTCGAAGCGCGCCCCGAAGGCGGAGGCGAGCCTCTGCCGGCGCGCGAGCCAGCCATCGACCCCATCCATCGACACGGTGATGGCCGCTATGGCGAAAACCGGCCACGACGCCGCGCCACCTGCCATCAGCGGCACCAGACAAGTCATCGCTAGCGCCAGGCGTGCAAGCGTGGTGATATTGCCGAGCCCGAGGCGGGTATGCGGATAGCTGCGCCGCAACGCACGCCCTGCCACCAGGGCGCCAGCGACAAAGCCGCCAAGTGCCGCGGCGATGGGCAGGGGCGCGGCGCCCGGCAGGAAGGACGCGAGCATGCCGACACCGGCAGCCATGACGATGGCGGCCAAAACGAAATCGCCCGCAGGCGATCCAAACCGTGGTGTCGGATGCCGCAACCAGCGGCGTTGTGAAGGCAGGTGAACTGGAATCATGGCAGAGATATTGACCGTTCCGTAGCGCAGTCAAGCCATGAGTTGGCTCAAGATCGTGTTTGAGGGCTTGAAGCGGACTTTGGCGGGTATAGCTCGCCACAACAGCAAGGGATTTGCAATGACTGGTCTGGAAACCCGATATCGCGGCCCGGCCCGCCTGTTCCACTGGAGCATGGCGGTATTCATCGTGGCGACGATTCCAGCAGGCTTCGTGATGATCCAGGAGGGCATCGATCGCTCGCTCCAGGATGGGCTGTTCCTGTTTCACAAGAATGTCGGCGTATTGCTGCTGGTGCTCGTTGTGGTCCGTATCCTGTACCGATGGCGACACCCGGCGCCACCCTTGCCGGACGACTTGCCGGCCTGGCAGCATATGGCGGCGCGCCTGTCCCATGTCGGTCTCTACGCGCTTCTCCTGATCATGCCGATCGCCGGTTATGTCAGGGTCAAGGCGGGGGGCTTTCCGATCGAAAGCCTCGATGCGTTGGGGGTGCCGTCGCTCGTTCCCCGCTCGGACGCCGTGGCCGAGATCGCGAAGATGATCCATTATTTCGGCGCTTATGCCATCACCGCGCTGATTGCCCTGCATGTGGGCGCAGCCGCGCATCATGGCATCCTGCGGCGCGATGGCGTGTTTTCGCGCATGTGGCCGCCATTGGGCGGATCCGACCGCGGTGTCTAGCGCGTCGAGGCGATCTCGATTTCGGCTGCCAGAGGACGATGGTCCGAGGCCATGCGAATCCCGACCCCGTCCAGCACGCGGGCGTGCAGCACTTTCGCGCCTCCCGCTGCCAGAAACCGGTCGAGCGGCAGCACCGGACGGCGAACCGGAAATGTCGCCCTGGCCGGTCCGGCAAAACGCTCTCCAAGCACGAAACGCGAAAACGCAAGGCCGCCCCAGGGCCGCCATTCGTTCAGGTCGCCGCACAGGATCGTGGGTCTCGCTTCCCGGCGGAAGAGATGCTGGCCCAGCGTCCGCATCTGGACGATGCGCAGGATCTGCGACAGCGACAGGTGGGTCCCGACGACACGCAGCGGCCGACCGTCCTTGCGAAGGTCGAGGACGACCGCGCCCCGATGGCAGTGTCCCGGCAGGTCGAGAAGCGCGACATCATCGATCTCGACAGCGGGGCCCGCAAGGAAAAAGACGCCGAGGAAGCCGTGGCTTTCGGCGCTCCACCGGCGCGCGGGGTCCTCGTGGACATGGCGCAATCCCGTAGCTGTCTCGATCCGGCGCAGATCGAGAAAACCGCGATGCGGGGCCTGTTCTTCATCGGCTTCCTGGAGGACGAGGAGATCGGTGCCGTGTCCGGCAACCTCCCGCAACAGCACATCCGCGGTGCGCGTCGGATCGACGACACCATCCTCGCCGCGTCCCCGGTGAATGTTCCAGCTGATTGCCTTGAGAACCGTCAGGTGTTCCTCCCCGCTTGCGGCCTTGTGGCGAACACGGGTCTGTGCCCGAATTCGCTTGCACCGTCGGCCCATCCTAGGGTGTAGGGGCGAAGATGCCCAGCCGGTCGCATGCGTCAGGCGTCTGGCCGGGCTCGCTTGCCTAGCTCGGCGTTGGCTACTCGCCCGCAAAGGTCCGGTTGCGATGCCCGTTCAATTCTTGTCGAACTTTGAAAGCATGCCGTTGGTCAACTGGCTGATATCCTGTTCGCCGACGCCGGCGCAGATATTGAGGATGTGCGCGTCGTCTTCGCTGACCGAAATGTAGGCGTGGCCCATGCGGCCGTCGAAATAGACGCTGTCGCCCGCCTCCAGCCGGATCGGCGCGTAAAATTCCAGGTGCATTTCGACCGCGCCGGAGATGACGAACACGCATTCCTCCCCGGGGTGGCGCACGAGGTCGGGGAACTCCTCGATCGAACGCGCGGTCACGCGGACGAAGGTCGGGTCCATCAGCCGGTTGGTGAGCCGCATGGCGAACGGCTCGTAGACATAGGTGCCGGTCGGATAGGCGCGGCGCTCGGACGCGCGCGTCACGTCGATGCGGCCTGCCGGCGCGTCTACCGGAGCGCGCGCGGGCCCCGCCATGAGCGTCACCAGATCGACGTCGAGCCCCTTGGACAGCTTCAGGAGCACGTCGTAGGTCGGCGACATCCGGTCGTTCTCGATCTTGGAGATGGTGGAGACAGCAAGCCCCGCGCGTTCCGCCACTTCCTTGAGCGTCATGTCCGCAGCACGTCGCAGGGCGCGCAGATGCGGACCGAACGCGAACGCCTCACTGGCCGCACCACCCATCATGGCTCCATCTGCTTCGTATCGTTGACAAAAGACTATCATCAGAAAATTCGTTTGACAAAATTTTCTAATAAGAAAATCCTGAAGCCAATAAGGGGAACAAGAATGGCGTGGATCGCTGTCATCCTATTCGTCGCGGCGACGCTCACGGGCGGAGCGGCGATCGCCTATGTGACGGGTGCGGCGGCGGTGCTGAGCTTCCTCGCGGCCGACCAGGCACGCCACCTGGCGATCCTGCCGCAGCGGGTGCTGAGCCAGCTCGACGTCTTCACCTTTCTGGCCATGCCGCTGTTCATCCTCGCCGGCGAATTGATGAGCCGGGGCGGCATCACGCGTGCGCTGATCGACCTCTCTATGCTCGTTGTCGGCCGTTTTCGCGGCGGGCTCGGCCATGTCAATGTCGCGACCAGCATTTTCATGTCCTCCATGTCGGGTTCGGCGGTGGCCGACGCGGCGGCGACCACCAGCGCGCTGGTGCCGGAAATGACCAAGCGCGGCTATCCGGCCGAATACGCCACGGCGCTGACCGCGGCATCGTCCGTGCTCGGCCCGCTGATCCCGCCAAGCGTGGTGATGATCTTCTACGGCGCGCTGATGAACGTGTCGGTCGCAGCACTTTTCGCCGGCGGCATCCTGCCGGGCATGCTCATCGCCGCGAGCCTGTTCGCCTACAACGCCTATGCAGCGGTGCGCTACGATCTGCCTGGCGGACGCGACACCGAGATGCCGCCGGTGGCGTCCACCCTAATCAAGGCGCTGCCCGCCCTGTTCGTGCCCGCGGTAATGGTCGGCGGCATCATCTTCGGCATCGTCACGCCCACCGAGGCCGCCGCGCTCGCCGTCGTGATCGCGACGCTGACGGGGGCCGCCTACGCGTTGATGCAGCCGGGCGTGAGCAGCCGACAGGCGCTGCGTGAATTCGCCGGACACTTCAACGTGGCGCTCGAACGGGCGGCTCTTCTCACCGGCGCCATCTTCGTCATCCTGTTTGCCGCCGCCATCTTCGGCTATCTGGTGGCGATCCAGAACCTGCCGCAGCAGATCGCCTCGATCATCGACGCGATGGGCATCAGCGGCATCGGCTATCTGCTGCTCATGACCGTCTTCTTCCTGATCGTCGGCACCTTCATGGAAAACATGATGGCTATGGTCCTCCTGGTGCCGCTGCTCATTCCGGCGGCGATCGCGGGCGGCGCGGATCCGGTTCACGTCGGTGTTGTGGTGTGCCTCAACCTGACCATCGGCCTCGTCTCGCCTCCGGTCGGCGGGGTGCTGATGGTGGTCTCCGCGATGAGCGGCGTCAGCTATCTCAGGCTCGCGCGTGCCATCCTGCCGCTCTTCCTGTTGCTTGTATCCATGCTCGTCGTGCTCGTGCTGGTGCCCGAGATCACGCTCTACATCCCGAGACAGGCGGGGTTCGTCCAATGATCACTGCACACAGAAAAGGGGAATGAAATGAAGGTATCATCAAGGTTCATGCTGAGCGCGGCGTTGCTCGCCTCGTCCTTCAGCGGCACTGCCGCAATCGCGCAGGCCGAGGAAATCCGCATCGCGGTCGGTTGCCCGGCCGTGCCGGCCTGCGGCGACTGGGTCTGGGCGGAGGATCTGGCCGCCAAGCTCAGGGAACAGGGCCTGGAGGCCACCGTCTATATCGGCGGTTCGCTCGGCAAGGACCCGGAAATCGTCGACCAGCTGGCGCAGGGCCTGCTGCACTTCGGCGTCACGAACTTCGTGATGATCAACGAGGTCGACCCGCGCGTGCAAGGCTTCCTGGCACCCTACATGTTCGACGACATGCCGCACATGTTCCGGGCGATCGACGAGACCGACATTCTCGACTCCATCGACGCCAACATGCAGGCACAGGGCATCCGCATCGCCGGCCTGACCGGCCTGGGCGGCACCGTCGGCATCTTCAACACCACAAAGCCGATCGAGACGATGGAAGACATCGAGGGCCTGCGGTTGCGCGCCATCGACGCCACGCAGACCAAACTCATCGAGGAGTGGGGCGGCTCGGCGGTCGTCATCGACATGCCGGAATTCGTCACGGGCCTGCAGCAGGGCATGGTCGACGGCTACGTCAACCCGCCCGTGGTCGCGCTGATGTTCCAGCACACCGACTTCCTCAAATTCTACACCGATGCGGGCTCGGGCACGCCCTTCCGCTCGGCGCTGATGTCGAACGACTGGTATGAGGGCCTCTCCGAGGAGGACCGTGCCAAGGTGGACGCAGCCGTCGAGGAGGCCAACGCCAAGAACCGCGCCTGGACGGAAGAAGCGTCGGCGATGGAAGTGCAGCAGCTGCGCGACCGCGGCGTGGAAGTCACCACCTTCTCGCCGGAAGTTCGCGCCGAGTTCGTCGAGCGCTCCATGGCGGCATGGCCGAGCATGATGCCCGCGGATGCGGTCGCCGACTTCGTGGCGGCGGCTGAACAGACGCGCCGGTGATGAAAGCCGGCACCGCCGTCATAACGCTCAGCGCGGGGATCGACCGTGTGTGCCTCTTCCTGGCGAAGGCGGCGCTGGTCGGCATGGTCTGCGTGATCATGGTGCAGGTCGTCTCGCGCTACGGGCTGCGGCAGCCGCCGGTCTGGACGGAAGAGCTCGCCCGGTACCTCATGGTATGGGGCGGGCTGCTCGGCGCGACGGCCGCGTTCCGCCGGGCGACCGATCCTTCCGTGGTGCGGGTCGACGAGAACGCGCGGGACCGCCGCGCGGCCCTCGCCAAGCTTGCCATCGGGCTGACGGCGATCATCTTCGTCGGCCCGATCCTCTATTATTCGCTGTTTGGCGCGGGGCTGGACCCGGCGCGCAGCTTCCTGATGCGCATGTCGGCGCGCACGTCGCCCGGGCTGGGGCTCAACCTGGCCTATATCGCCGCCGCGATCCCGACGGTCTGCGTCGTGATCCTGATCCATGTGGCCGCCCGCATTGTCGGCGGGCCGATCCCAACGCCACCAGCGGGCCAGTAGATGGAAAGTCAAACCAACCACGCCGATGTCATCGTCATCGGCGCCGGAATTGCCGGCGCGTCGGCGGCGGCAGAGCTTGCGACAACGGGCAGCGTCATCATGCTCGAGCGCGAGAGCCAGCCGGGCTACCACACGACCGGCCGGTCGGCGGCGCTGTTTTCGAAGGTCTATGGCCCGGCGCAGATCCGCGCGCTGTCGCGGGCATCCGCCGCCTTTTTCGACGCGCCGCCACAAGGCTTTGCGGCCAATCCGCTGCTCAGGTGCCGACCGGTCGCGCTGGTCGGCCGCGCGGACCAGTCCGACAAGGTGCATGCCGAGTTCGAGACCGTGCGCGGCCGCGGTGGGGTCGGCGTGATTTCCGGCGAGGAACTTCGCAGGATGATGCCGCTGCTGCGCGAGGGCTACGCGGCAGCCGCCCTGATGGAACATGACGCGGCCGACATCGACGTGCATGCGCTTCACCACGGCTATCTGCGCTTGCTCAGGGAGCGGGGCGGCAGTGTCGTGATACCAAGCGACGTGGTTGGGCTTGCCCGCATCGGCGATCGCTGGCGGGTGGAGACCGGGAAGGGGACGTTCTCGGCCCCGATCGTCGTCAACGCCGCTGGCGCCTGGGCCGACGAGATCGCACGGCTCGCCGGTGTCGCGACGGTGGGGCTGGTTCCCAAGCGCCGCACGGCGCTGATCGTCGATGCGCCGGGCGGGCATGCCGACGAGGCCTGGCCGATGGTCGTGGACATCGACGAGGCGTTTTATCTCAAGCCGGATGCCGGCCGGCTGTTGATCTCGCCGGCCGACGAGACGCCGAGCCCGCCCTGCGATGCGCAGCCGGAAGAACTCGACATCGCCATCTGCATCGACCGCATCCAGAATGCCTTCGACATCGAGGTCGGGCGCGTTCTCAACAGCTGGGCCGGCCTCCGGAGTTTTGTTGCCGACAAGGTGCCGGCCGTCGGATTCGCGGCCGATGCGCCGGGCTTCTTCTGGCTGGCTGGGCAGGGCGGCTACGGCATCCAGTCGGCGCCCGCCATGGCCCGCGTCGCGGCCGCGCTGGTGCGGGGCGAGCCGATCGCCGACGACATCGCCGCCGAGGGCGTCGATCCGGCCGCCCTTTCCCCGCAACGCGCGGAACTGCGCACCGAGGTGACCCGATGAAGATCTTCATGGCCGGTCTCGTCACCGAGACCAATTCGTTTTCGCCGCTGCCGACCGGCATGCTGAGTTTTGAGGAAGGCGGCATCACGCGCGGCGACGCGACATCGAAGCCGCTGCAATACTGGACCGCGGCGCTGCACATCTGGAAGCAGATGGCGGAGGAGCGCGGCTGGCAAATCACGGAAGGCCTGATGGCCGTCGCCCAGCCGGCAGGACCGACGGTGCGCTCCACCTATGAGAGTTTTCGCGACGAAATCCTCGAAAACCTGCGTGACGCCATGCCGGTCGACATGGTGCTGCTTTCGCTGCATGGCGCGATGATTGCCGACGGCTACGACGATTGCGAGGGGGACCTGATCGCGCGCTGCCGCGAGATCGGCGGCGATGCGGTCGTCATCGGCGGCCTGCTCGACCCGCATTCGCATCTCACCGACACGATGATGGAGAAGGCGACGCTGCTGGTGCCCTACAAGGAATATCCGCATGTCGACGTGCCGGAACGTGCGCGCGACCTGTTTGCGCTGGCCGTCGATGCCGCCGAGGGCCGCACCAAGCCGGTGATGCGCGACCACGACTGCCGCATGATCGCTGCCATGCACACGCCTTACGAGCCGATGCGCTCCTTCGTCGACGGCATGACGGCGCGGCAGGACAAAGACGGTCTGCTGCATGTCGGGCTGGTGCACGGCTTTCCCTGGGGCGACCATCCCCGTGCCGGAGCGCGCAGCCTGGTCATCGCCGATGGCGACGCCGCCAGGGCCGAGGCGCTGGCGAAGGAACTGGCCGCCGAACTGTTCGCGATCCGCGAGGGCCTCAACCGCCCGCACCCGACGATCGAGACCGCGCTCGACCGCGCGATGACGCATGAATCGGGACCGATCGTGCTGGCGGACGTCGCCGACAATGCCGGTGGCGGCGCACCCGGCGATGCGACCTTCCTGCTCAAGGCGATCCTCGACCGCGGCATCACCAATGCCGTCGTCGGCATCTTCTGGGACCCGATGGCGATGCGCATCTGCCGCGAGGCGGGCGAAGGCGCCACGCTCAAGCTGCGGCTCGGCGGCAAGTACGGGCCGATGTCAGGCGACCCGCTCGACCTCACGGTGACCGTCAGGAAACTCGCATCCGACCTGTCGCAGCGCTTCGGCGACCTGCCCGTCCATCTCGGCAACATGGCCTGGCTGGAGTGCGACGGCGTCGACATCGTGGTCAACGATCTGCGCACCCAGACTTTCCATCCGGAAGCCTATACCGGCCTCGGCATCGATCTGGCGTCGAAGAAACTCGTCTGCGTGAAATCCTCGCAGCACTTCCATGCCGGTTTCGCGCCGATCGCGGCGGAGGTCATCCACGTCGCGACGCCGGGCTCGATCACGCCCGACTACGCCAACATCCCCTACACAAAACGCGCGCCCAGTTACTGGCCGAAAATGGAAGACCCGTTCGCATGACAAACGCATTGATTGCCTCGAGAGACCGGTTCTCGGCCGAACATCCGGAAGAACGCGTCGAACTGAACGGCCGCGAATGGGGCGTGGTCGAGCTGGCGGGCAGCGGCCCGGTCCTGTTGCTGATCCCCGGCACGCTGGGGCGCGGCGACATCTTCTGGCAGCAGATGGAAGCGCTGAAGGACCGCGCGCGCGTGCTCGCCGTGACCTATCCCAAGTCCGGCGGTGTGGCCGAGTGGACCGGCGACATCATTGCGCTGCTCGACGCGCGCGGCATCGACAAGGCGACCGTGCTTGGCTCCTCGCTCGGCGGCTATTTCGCCCAGTATATCGGCGCCACCCATCCGCAGCGGATGGCGCGGCTGATCGCGGCGAACACGCTGTACGACACCACGCCGGCCAGGCAGAACCCGCCCTATACTTCGGACCTGGATGTGGCCCCGATCAAGGAGCTTCGCGCCGGTTTCGGACGCGGGCTTTCCGCCTGGGCCGATTCCCATCCCGACCAGCGCGACGTGGTCGAGTTGCTTCTGGCCGAAGTCGGCGGTCGCATTCCGGAGCCGGAACTGCGCAACCGCCTGAAGGGCATCAAGAACGCCCCGCCGCTCCCGAAGGTCCAGGTGTCGTCGGAACAGATCGTCACCATCGAGGGCGCGGACGATCCGCTGATCCCGCTTTTCATGCGCGACGAGGTGCGGGCCGTGCTCGAACCCGCGGTCGCCTACCGCTTCGAGAGCGGCGGGCACTTTCCCTACATCGTCCGGCCAAAGCTCTACACCGTCATACTGGAAGAGCAGCTCGGTCTCGTGCCAGCCGGCTCGACCCCCTGGGGCAATGCCGGGGTGCGCGCGCTATGATCGTCCTTTCGCATGAAGACGTCGCAGCGCTGCTGCCGCCGGCAACCGCGATCGAGGTGGTGGCCAGGGCCATGGCCGCCACCTCGCGCGGCGAGGCTGAACTGCCGCTGCGCTCCATCATGGATGTCGGCGGCCCCAACAAGATGGGCATCATGCCGGGCATGATGCGCACTCCGGCGTGCCACGGGATCAAGCTGGTCAGCCTCTATCCCGGTAACGCGGCGGCCGGCTTTTCATCGCATCAGGGCGCGATGGTGCTGTTCGAGCCGGAGCATGGAACGGCCATCGCCATCATGGATGGCGGGCCGCTCACCGCACTGCGCACCGCCGCCGCGAGCGCAGTTGCGACACGGGCGCTGGCGCGGGAGAATTCCTCGGTGCTCGCCATGGTGGGAGCCGGCGAACAGGCGCGGCATCACCTCGATGCGATCATCACGATCCGTCCCATCACGGAATTGCGCATCGCAAGCCGCACCGAAAAATCGGCGACCGGCTTTGCCGAGCATGCGCGCCGGAAGTATCCGCACCTCACCGTCAGTTCCGGCATCGACATAAGGGCGGCCGTTGCCGATGCCGATATCGTCTGCACGGTCACGACCTCGCCCACGCCGGTATTGCAGGGCGCTTGGATCGCAAAGGGCACGCACCTCAACGTCGTCGGTGCGTCGGTCCCATCCAAGCGCGAGATCGACGACGAGATGGTGCTGCGTGCGAAGGTGTTTGCCGACTATCGCCGATCGACCTTCGCGCAGGCGGGCGAGATCGTCGACATGATCAGGGCCGGGACGATCGGCGAGGAACATGTCGTGGCGGAAATCGGCGAGGTGTTGAACGGCTCCGCGCCGGGGCGCGCCGATGATGAGAGCATCACGCTCTACCGCTCGCTCGGCATCGCCGCGCAGGACATCGCCTGTGCCTATCATTGCTGGGAACAGGCAAAGCTGACGGGCCGGGGCGTGGACGCGCCGTTCTAGCCTGGCGTGCGGCAGTCCCCGCTGGGCGCCAACGGCCTGGCGAGCGGACGCGCTTGGCGGAGGCATCTTGGGGTGGCGCCTCGACCGCACGTCATCAATGTCGAGGTGTCAGCCTGTCCGGCGGTGAACCGTCGCGATTGCTGCTTCAGATAATGTCGACCGGATCGCAGCGGGCAAGCGCCAGCCTGATCGACCGGAGCAGCGAGGCGAACATTTCGGTCCCCGACACGCCGACCATCGGCTGGCGCTTGATGGTACGGATTTCGGAGCCGTCGGTGCCGCGCGCGAACACCTCGGCGACGGCCATACCCTCCAGCGCCGGGTCCGCGACCATCCTGCCGATGCAGCGGTCCGGCCCGATCGTGCCGAGCGCGCAGGTCATCATGGTGTTGACGTTGCGCGGGAAAAGCCTGGCGATCTCGCGCACCGGGCCTTCGAACACCACCGTCTCGCGGTCGATGTCGGCCGGATCGATGTCGAGGGCCGCGAAGTCGATGTTGGCGGGATGCTTGCGGAAGGTGATGGACACCTCCTGCCAACGCTCGCGCGTGGCGGCCAGGCTGTGGCCACCGACCAGGGCGCCCGTCGGCAGCAACAGGCGCGTGCCGTTGGCCGTGGCGGCCTCGGTCAGCGCCGCGAGCAGAACGTCGTCGGCCAGCGCCGAGACGGACAGCGGCATGTAGCTGGCCTGGGCGAGGAAGCGTGTGCCGTGCGCACGGGTGATGTCGGGGTGGGCGGCCTCGACGATCAGCGAAGGTTCGCCCGGGAGGGAACCGTACAAATCATCCAGTCGGTGAGCGGGATCGACCCCGGCAAGCGCGTCGCCGCGGCGTGCATGGACGAAGGCCGGCGCAAGGCCGAGGCGTGCAGCCTCATCGGACAGCAGGTACCGATAGAGCTCGGCCCCGATGAAGCCGAAGCCGACGATGCCGATCTTCTGGAGGGTGTGCGGCATCGGCTACTCCCTGATCCTCATCGTTTCGCGACGCCCGGCAATGCCCGGAATGGCGAGCATGACGAGTACGAAGGCACCGGTGAGGAATTTCAGATCGCTCGGCTCCAGGCCAAGGGCGAGCGCCATGCTGATCACCTGGTAGTAGACGATGGCGCCGAAGACGGGCGCCATGATCTGGCGCGCCAGCGTCTTGCGGCCGAACAGCGTTTCGCCGACGATCAGTGCCGCCAGGCCGTTCAGCAGCACGCCGAACCCCATGTTGACGTCGGCGAAGGCCTGGTTCTGTGCCATCACCGCCCCGCCGCCGGCACAGAGTGCGCCGGCCATGCCGATGCCCAGGATCGTGTGCTTCCAGATGGAGATGCCCTGGGCGCGCGCCATCAGTTGGTTGGCGCCCACTGCCCGCATCGCCATCCCGAATTCGGTCTTCAGGAACAGGAAGAGCAGCAACCCCATGACGAAGACGAGGCCCGCAACCATCAGTATCTGAGAGGACAGGACGCGGGCATCTGCGCCCAGGACCACGTCGAACATGTTGTCGAAGGCAAACAGCGCCTGGTTGGGCTTGCCCATGATGCGGATGTTCACGCTGAACAGCATGGTCAGGACGATGATGCCGCAAAGCAGCGTGTTGAGCTTGAGCGTCAGATGGATGAGCGCAGTCGAGCAGCCGGCGAGAAAGCCGGCAAACAGCGCCAGCAGCGTCGCCGTCAGCGGATCGAAACCGCCGGCGATCGCGGCCGCCGCCACCGCCCCGCCCAGCGGAAACGAGCCTTCGGCCGTCAGGTCCGGGAAGGAGAGCATGCGGAAGGGGATCATGACGCCGAGCGCCACGAAGCCGTAGATGATGCCCTGCAGCAGGGTGATGGGGACCAGATTGTAGTAGGTCGACAGGAAATCCAACAGTCGCGCCTTTCAAGGAGTTTTGGCCGCAGGGGTCAGGAGAGCAGCATCTTGTCGTCGACGAGGTGAAAACGTTCCACCAGCGCCTCGACCGTGAGCGCCTTCTTCTCCGCGCCGTGGGCCTCGTAGATGATGCGGCCGTCCATCATCATGACGATGCGATTTCCGAAATCGATCGCGTGCTGCATGTTGTGGGTCACCATCAGCGCCGTCAGGCCGCCCCGCTCGACCGCCTCGACGGTCGCCCGCATCACGGCAGCAGCGGTCTTGGGGTCCAGTGCGGCGCAGTGCTCGTCGAGCAGGATGATTTTGGGCGCCGTGATGGTCGCCATCACCAGGGCCAGCGACTGACGCTGGCCGCCCGACAGGAGCTCGACCTTGTGCGAAAGCCGGTTCTCGAGCCCCAGTCCGAATATGGAAAGCAGATCGCGGAAGAGCCGGCGGCGCTCGTCCGAGAGGGCAAAGCGAAGGCGGGTGGACTGGCCCCGGCGTATCGCCAGGGCCAGGTTTTCCTCGATGGTCATGCTGCCGGCGCTGCCGGCCAGCGGATCCTGGAACACGCGCGAGACGAGATCGGCGCGCCGGTGGGTCGGCGTGCGGGTGACATCCCGGCCGGCCACCGAGATCGTGCCCTCATCGACGATGATCTCGCCTGCCACCGCGTTGAGCAGGGTGCTCTTTCCCGCCCCGTTGCCCCCGATGACGGCGGCGAAATCGCCGTCTTCGAGCGTCAGGGACAGGTTGTTGAGAGCCACCCGCGCATTGACGGTGCCCGGATAGAACGTCTTTTTCAGGCCGCGTGCCTGCAGCATGTCGCCCACTCCTGCTTCGATGCGTGAACTATTCGACCACGCAGTCGCAATCGGCGAGGGCCTCCGGCAGTTCAAGCCCCATGGCTTCCATCCGGCGTGCGCTGATCAGCGGGATGTGCTCGTCGATGGCCGGGCGGTTGTTGGCCAGTTCGGAGGTCGGCGTGCCTTCCAGCACCTGCGCGGCGAGCAGACCTGCATTGTAGCCGACCTGGTCCCAGGAGATCGACACGGAGGCCAGCACGACATGTTCCCGCACCGCCGGGTGCGACGCGTTGATAATGGGGATTCCCATGCGTTCGGCGGCGGATGCGGCGGCCGGAACCGCCGGCTGCAGCAGGCTCGATGAGGGGATGTAGATGAAGTCGACGCCAGTGAGCGCGGTGGTGCGCTGCTGGATGTCGTTGACCGATTCCACGCCTTCCGCCTTCAGTTCGATGCCCATGGCCTCGGCGGCCTGACGCGCCTGTTCGAGCTGGGTCGTGTCGGCTACGTCGCCGGGGTTGTAGAGCATGCCGAAGCTGTCGATCTCGCCCAGGAGCTCGCCGGCAAAGTCGATGACCGCCTCGAGCGACTGCATGTTGGACGATCCGACGAAACGGTCCGAACCGTGTTCCCAGGACGGCACGACGCCGGCGCCGACGGGATCAACGACGACCGTGAAGACGATCGGCAGCGTCTTGTCCTCGACAAGGCTGACGGCTGCCTGGGTGATCGGCGTGGTGACGGTGACCATGAGATCGGGCGAGGTCGCCTCGAGGCTGCGCAGGATCTGGGGAACCAGCGACGGGTCGAAATTGCCGTGCTGGTATTCGTAGGTGACGCCTTCGCCCTCGACATACCCTTCGTCGGCGAGCGCGCGCTTGAAGCCCTCGATGGCCTGATCGAGGGTCACGTGCGGGCCGAAATTGGCGATGGCGATCTTCTTGGCCTGCGCGTCGGCAGCTGAAGGCAGGGCGATGGCGAGGGCGGCTGCACCCAGCAGCGCGCCCCATTTTCCGTTCAATGCAAGGATGCTCATTTCATTTCCCTCTCGAGGTGATGGCGCAAGTGTTTTTCTGACTTCTTATGTGCGCCCGGTTTGGTGGTCATTCATCATCATGGCGGTCCCGCCTGGAGGAATTCCGACACGATCCGGTTGTAGGCATCGGGCATCTCCATGTTGCCCAGATGCCCCATGCCCGCGACGGTCTCGACGCGGGCGTTGTTCATCTTCTCCGCCATGCGCTGCATGACGCGCGGCGGCGCCGATCGGTCGTCCTCGCCAGCGAGCAGGAGGCAGGGGATGTCGATCTGGCCCAGGCTCGCGCGTTCATCGAAGCGCACGAGGGCCTGCATGGCGGCGCGGTAGGTGGTATCGGGGACCCGCGACATGACCGCGATGGCCGCCTGGCGGGTGGCGTCCGGCGCGGCGCTGCCGAGCAGTTCCGAAACGAAGCGGGCAGCAAGCTCTGCCATGGTGGTGCCCTGATCGAGAGGTCCGATCCGCGAGCGTATGAAATTCTGCTGAAAATCGCCATCGGGATTGCCGAAAGCGGGGCTCGTCGCCGACAGGACAAGGCGGGACACGCGGTGCCCATGGGCCTTCATGAAGGTCTGCGCGATCATCCCGCCGATGGAATGGCCCACCAGCACGCAACGCTCGACGCCAAGACCGTCGAGCAGGCTCGCAAGCGATGCGGCCCAGGCCTCGAAGCCGGGCTCCGGCAGGGCAGGCGTGGCGCCATAACCCGGCATGTCCCACGCGACCGCGCGGTGCGTGTCACCGAAGGCCGCAAGCTGGGCGTCCCAGCTTTCCGCGCCGCCCCCAACACCGTGGAGAAACACGATCGTCTCGCCGCTGCCGCGGGCCTTGAAGGCGATGTCGCCCATCAACCCGCCTCCGCCAGAAGCTCACCGTCGCGCACCACCTCGACGCCATCGAGCGTGACGGTGCATCCGGCGACGGGGATGTCGAAATGGCCGAGCGTGTAGCGGCCGGCGAATTCGTTGGCGCCGGTCGAATAGAGAAAGTTGCCGGCAAAGGCGCGCAACTCGGTGCCGTTGGTGTCGCGCAGATCGTACATGGCCAGCGCCTCGTAGCGCGCGCGCTCGTTCAGGCCATAACCGACATGCGAGGTGGCGTAGGCGTTGCGGTCGCCCCATGCCGCGAAATATCGACGGGTGAGCTCGGCGTCGGTGCCGGAGCCGTCAATGGCCGAGATGTAGTCGTCCTCGATGGTGAGGCTGACCTGGCTTTCGAGGTAGCGCTTGAAGGTGAGGTTGATGTCGCCGCGGTCGAGCACCAGGCGACCGTTGACGCTCTTTTCCTTCGGGAAGGCCAATACGAGGCCGCCGGGAAAATGCGACAGCGTGCCGGGACGGTCGGTATAGCCGAACACGCCGGCAACGGTCGCGCCGTCGAGGCTGATGCGCAAGTCGGTTCCGGCCTTCGAGGTCACCCGCATCTCGCTTGCGGCCTTCAGGCGCTTGCGGGCCTCGTTGGTGCGTTCCTTGAGGGCTTCGTCAGGCAGGAGCCGCTCGAGGGCCTCGGGATGTTCGTTCGAGATGTTGATGATGCGGGCGCCGGACTTGAGGATCTGCGGCGTTTCGGCCGCGTGCATCAGGCCTTCCACGGTCAGGTCGATCACCGCGCCGACCGAACACAGGGCAGCCAATGCGCCTGCATGGCCCTGGATTGCAGCCGACGCGCCGGTGGAGCGCACCGGCACGTTGGCCGTCTGGCGCGGGGTGGGCATGACGACATGGAAGGGGCGTGCGCCGCGGCGCAGCAGCGCCAGTTCGGCCAGATGCACGTTCAGCGGCCGCGACTGGGTTTCCGACAGAATGGCCACATCCTCGTCGCGCGCGACGCGGCAGAGCTCGAACAGATGGTCGAAGGTGTCGATCCACTTGGCCTCGATGCGGTCGGCGATCATGGGGCGATGTCCTTCATGCGTCTGTCCGTTCCGTGAGCGCGCGCCTGTAGAGCTTGCCCGTGGGCCCTAGCGGAAGCGCGTCGTGGATGTGGAAGCGCTTCGGCCTGAGATTGCGCGGCAGCGTCGTCGCCGCGTCGAAGGCGGCGGCGATCTCCGCCTCGCTGCATGGAAGCGGGCCGGCAAGCGTCAGATGGGCTTCGACCCGCTCGCCCCATTGCGTGTCGGGCACGCCGACCACCGCTGCCTGGCGCACCATCGACAGCTGCAGCAGGCCTGCCTCGATTTCCTCGGCGTGGATCTTGATCCCGCCGCTGTTGATCCGGTTGTCGAGGCGGCCGCGCATGTGGAGCATGCGGTCGCCATCGATGAAGCCGTAGTCGCCGCTGCGCCACCAGCCGTCTTGGAACCGGCGGGCGGTGAGCTCAGGGTCGTCGTGATAACCGATCGACAGAGAGGGGCCGCGCAGGGCTATTTCGCCGGTCTCTCCGAGGGAGATTTCGCGCAGCGTATCGCTTTCAGGATCGACGATGCGCATGTCGGCGCCGGGCACGGGCTGGCCGGCGCATGCCGACATGCCGTCGCGGCCCAAGGTCAACTCGTCGGCAACGATGCCGCAGCCGCAGCCGCCCTCGGAGGCGAGGTAGACGCCACGAACGGTACCGGCGCGCTGGTGCAACTGCCCGACGAGGTCTGCGGTGCCCGGTTCGCCGGAAAACATGGCCACCCGCATGCGCGGTAGATCACGTCTCGACAGCACCGGCAGCACCATGCGCCAGAGCGAAGGCACCAGCGCGGCGATCGAAATGCCGTGATCATCGAGCAGCTGCACGTAGTCGTCGGTATCGTAGCGGCGCTGGAACACGATGGTGCAGCGCTGGGCGACGAGCGGCAGGACAGTGTGGATCCAGGCCGCGAAAGACGGCGCCATCGGCACCACCATGCTGTCGGATGGCCCGAGCACGCCATAGACCGGCCCGGCCATCATCGCGGTGGCCGTGAGGGTGACGTGGGTGTGCAGCACCTGCTTCGGCCGTCCGGTCGTGCCCGACGACAGGATGATGGCCGCGAGGTTTTCGGGAAGGGAAGGGTGGGCTTCGCCTTCCTCCGCGCCAACCTCGGATTCCGCGACGTCGTCGAGCAGCAGGGTAGCGGAGACGCAGTCGGCCGATGCGGCAAGGCTGTGGGCCAGTTCGAGATGGCCTTCATCGGCGATCAGGAAACGCGGTTTTACCTCGGCAATCGTCATTTCGAGGCGGGGCGCCGTGTCGCGTGCATGCAAGGCGCAGGCGACACCGCCCGCCCGCAGGATGGCAAAGAACGCGACGGCATGAAGGGATGACGGTCCGCACAGGAAGGCAACGACATCGCCCGGCGTCAGGCCCTGCCGGCGCAGTCGGGCCGCCGCCTGGCGCACGGCGCTCGCCGCATCCGTGCCGCTCAATCCGGATCGGTCGTCGACGAGAAAAGGCCGGTCGGCCACCCAGCGACAGGCTGTCTCGAACATATCCGTGAGATTTGCCTGCTGCCGCATCCGGTCCCCGTCAGAGCTGACGCCCGATGATGTATTTCATGATCTCGTTCGTGCCGGCATAGATGCGATGCACACGCGCATCCGCCCAGGCCCGGGCAATCGGGAAATCCCAGATATAGCCGTAGCCGCCATGCAGCTGCAGGCATTCGTCGAGCACGCGATCGGCAAGGTCGGTCGTCCAGAGCTTGGCCTTGGCGGCCGTGACCGGGTCGAGTTCGCCTTTCGCATGGAGCTCGATGCAGCGGTCGATGAAGGGACGCGCCGCCTCGACGTCGGCGGCGATCTCGGCCAGCTTGAACTGCGTGTTCTGCATGTCGAAGACGGTCTTGCCGAAGACCTGGCGCTGTTTTGTGTATTCGACCGTCGAATCGAGCGCCGACTCGGCGATCACCGCCGAGCGCACGGCGACCACGAGACGCTCCTGCACCAGGCCGTGCATCAGCACGCGCCAGCCTTCATTCTCGCCGCCGATCAGGTTGGCGACCGGCACCTCGACATTGTCGAAGTGAAGCTCGGCCGTGTCCTGCGCCTTGTTGCCGATCTTCTTCAGGTTGCGGCCGCGCGACACACCGGGCGCGTTGAGATCGACCCACAGCATGCTGACGCCCTTGGCGCCGGCATTCGGATCGGTCTTGGTGGCCAGCAGGATGTAGTCGGCGATGTGGCCGTTGGTGATGAAGGTCTTGGCGCCGTTGACGACATAGACGTCGCCCTCGCGCCTTGCCGAGGTGCGCAATTCCTTGAGGTCGCTGCCGCCGCCCGGTTCGGTGAGGCCGATCGAGGCGATCAGCGATCCACCGGCCATCTTCGGGAGCCACTCGGCACATTGTTCATGCGTGCCGAAATGCGTGAGGAAGGGAGCGATGATGTAGGAATGCATGTCCCAGGCGGGGGCGGCGACGCCGAAGCGGCCAAGCTCTTCCAGCACGATCGCGTCGTAGAGAAAGTCGGCGCCGAGACCGCCATAGGCTTCCGGGATGCTGGTGCCGAGGATGCCGATCTCGCCGGCGCGCAGCCAGATGTTGCGCGGGGTCCGGCCGGCGTCTTCCCATTCCTCGTAGCGCGGCAGGACTTCGGCTGCGATAAAGCGGGCAACGGTCTCGCGGAACTGCTCGTGCGATCCGTCATAAAGCGTGCGCGGTATGCCGAACTTCATGCCACCACTTTCCGTGTGCCCGCGATCCGCGCGGAGCTGCCGCAAGTCGGGCGTCGCCGTGACGCCTCAGCTGTTCGCCGACGTTGCGTCACGCCGCTTTGGCTGTCAATACCATACCGTATGGTATTGATGTTGAAAATTGTCCGGCGATAGGCCATGAACGTTTTCGACACACCGGGAATGGCCAGGACATGACTGCAGCCAGCACCGCTCCGGCCTCACGACGTCGCGCCGGCCGCAAAGCGGACGTGACCCGCGAAGACTGGGTCGAAAAGGGCTTGTCCGAACTGGGCAAGAAGGGCCCGGGCGCCTTGACGCTCGATGCGCTCTGCCGTGAGCTCGGCATCACCAAGGGCAGCTTCTACTGGTACTTTTCGGGCCGCGACGAGTTCATGCAGCTCCTTCTCGACGCCTGGGAGAAGCGCGACACGCTGGCTCTAATCGACCATGTCGAGGAGCAGGGCGGTACGCCGCTCGAAAAGCTGCACGGGCTGTTTCATGCCGCCAATACAGGTCATGTCGACTTCCGCATCGAACAGGCGATCCGCCACTGGGGTCATCAGGAGACCTCGATCCGCCAGATGCTGCACGGCACGGACCGCAAGCGGATCGACTACATGGTGGGTCTTTTCCGCAAGCTGGGCAGCGACCCAGCGACGGCCGAGACCCAGACCAGTCTGCTCTACGCGCTGATCTTCGGCGAGGCGATGATCTACCGGCGGGAAGAGCGCCAAGCGCGCCTGGAGCGCCAGGAGGCGAGCTTCTGGGCCGTTGTCGAAATGACCGCGGGCATTCGGCGGCCAAAAGCCGACGGCTGATGCAACACAGGCAACCTACACAAGATCGGGGCAAGATGAGCGCGACTTTTCCTTCTTCCATGACAGTCATCAAGATCGACGGTTTTGGTCCTCCGAACCGCCTTGTGGCCCGTTCCGAATCGGTCCCGCGACCGGGCCCGGGACAAGTCCTGGTGCGTGTCCACGCCGCGGGCGTGAACAGACCGGACGTGGCGCAACGTCAGGGCGTCTATCCGCCGCCGCCCGGCGCGACCGAAATTCCGGGTCTCGAGATTGCGGGCGAGGTGGTGGAGATCGGTCCGGATGCCACGCGATACCGGGTCGGCGACCGCGTGGCCTCGCTGGTGGTCGGCGGGGGATACGCGCAATATTGCGTCGCCGACGAGGGTTCGACCCTGCCGGTGCCGGAAGGCCTCGACATGGCCCTGGCTGCGACGCTCCCGGAGACCCTCTTCACGGTTTGGCACAATGTCTTCGAGCGGGCGGGGCTGAAGGCGGGCGAAACGCTGCTGGTCCATGGCGGGTCGAGCGGGATCGGCACGACCGCGATCATGATGGCGACGGCACTCGGGGCCACCGTGATCGCCACCGCCGGCAGTGCCGAAAAATGCGCGGCCTGCACCAGCCTCGGCGCCAGCACCGCGATCAACTATCGCGAGACGGATTTTGTCGAAGCGGTGATGGCGGCAACAGGCGGGCGCGGCGCCGACGTGATCCTCGACATGGTCGGTGGGGATTATCTCAATCGCAATGTCGCAGCGGCGGCGGTCGAGGGTCGTATCGCGCAGATCGCCTTCCTCGAAGGCGCCGAGCCGACGATCGCGCTCTTTCCGCTGCTGCGCAAACGCGTGACCCTGACGGGCTCGCTGCTGCGCTCGCGCCCGCCGCAGGACAAGGCGGCGATGGCACGCGCCATCGAGAGCCAGGCCTGGCCTCATGTCGCGTCCGGGGCGATCCGCCCAGTGATCGATTCCCGCTTCGCGCTCGAAGATGCGGCCGCCGCCCACGCACGCATGGAAAGCGGAGACCACATCGGCAAGATCGTCCTGACGACGGACGCGCTGGACTGAAGATTGGGCGCCTTACGTTCTAGCGGTCGCCGCGCAAGGCGAATGCCAGGTGCCGCGCCAGCAGGCCGGCGGTCGGCTCGACAACGCGCATGACGCCATCCATGGCCATGAAGGCGTGGACCTGGCCGGGGACGCGATGTGACGTCACCGGCACGCTGGAAGCGACCAGCCGCGCGGCATAGGCTTCCGCCTCGTCGCGCAACGGATCGTGGCTGGCGGTGAGTATGAGGGCTGGAGGAACGCCCGCGACATCATCGGCCAGAAGCGGCGAGATGCGCCCGTCGCGGCGATCGGCGCCGGCGAGGTAGAGTTCGTGGCATTGCTTCTGGAACGCGGTGTCGAGCAGGTAGCCATGTCCGAACAGCTCGTGCGACGCCCGTTCCATGGTGAAATCCAGCGCCGGATAGATCAGCAGCTGGAAGCTCGGCTTGGGACGGTCAGAGCCGCGCAACGCAAGGCAGGCGGCGGCCGCCAGATTGCCGCCCGCGCTGTCGCCGCCTATCGCCATTCGGTGGGGATCGAGCCCGATCTCCGCGCCATGAGCGCCGAGCCATCGGATGGTCTCGATGACGTCGTCGAAGCCCGCAGGAAAAGGATGCTCGGGCGCCAGCCGGTAGTCGAGCGACAGGACGGCACAGCCGGAGCCGGCCGCCAGGCGACGGCAGATCGTGTCGTGGGTGTCGAGACTACCGAACACCCAGCCGCCACCATGAAGGTAGACGAGTACGGGGGCCGGTGCCTCGCATCCCTCGGGCACATAGCGCCGCGCGCGCAGCGTCCGGGCGGAAAGGGAAAGGTCGACATCATCGATCCGGGCGATCGAGGGCGCCTCGCCTCATAGGCGGCGCGTGCGGCGTCGACATTGTCCCGCGTCAGGGTAATCGGCTGTCGGACGGCGGCCGCCGCGACATAAGCCGCCGCGTCGGGATCCAGTTCTTCGACGCCCTTCTGCCGCCGATCCGCATCTCCAACGCTGTCGGCCAAACCGCGGCTCCATGGGTCCAAGAGTTTTTCACGCGATGTTCACTGAAGGATATTTTGCGCTGCAGTGCAAATCTGGAAATGCGGGGGAATTCCGCTGGCAGTCCGATCAGCAGGCCGAATGCACGCCTGCAGAAGAAAAAGCAAAAGGGCCGGCTGCGGAGCCCGGCCTCTGCATGTGGCGCTTCTGATACTGGTGGTGCCGTTATGTGCCGATGGGCCAGGGTGACCCTGAGTCAGCCCAAGGAGCGCTACTGCGGCAGTCCAATCATCCTTCAGCCTTCATGGTCTCTGCGATCTTCTGCAGCTTCTCCAGATCGCGGCCGTGCTTCTCGATCAATTCCAGCGCCTGGTTGGGCGACAGATCGGTCGTTTCCGCGAGCTTCATTGCCAGCTCATCATTCATGGCTGGCTGATCCACGTTCGTGCCTTCCGTCATCGTTGGCTCCTTTCCGTCCCGGCAATAACCGCGATTTCGACTTCGTCAAACGCGACGCCGCAGCCGTGCAGAGGTAGAGGCTGCATCATCGGCGTCCTTTTCGGCTTGAGGTGTCCCCTCTTGCCTTTGTCCGCTTGCAACAAATGTGGGACGACTCGCCCAAGGGACCAATCACGAATTGCAACCGACTTAACGATCCCGCACCCGTCCTCTCCCAAATGGACACGGCGAGCTTCCAGCGAAGCGGCGGAAGCTTGCAAACTCGCGCCGGGGACATTGGTGCTCGAGCAGGCCGGACGCCATTCTCCAGCGTCCTCACTGCTGCCGCGCCGCAAAGCGTGTTACGGACGCTTCAGGCGTCATGATCGGATTTCATTGTGTCAGTTCCCGCCCGGATCCTTCCCACAATTGTGATATCGCAGTTTGCAGCGACGTCGTTGTGGTTCGCGGGCAATTCGGTGGTGCCGGATCTGCAACTCGAGACTGGCCTTCCTGCATCCGCTGTTGGCGACATCACCATCGCGGTTCAACTGGGCTTCATCGCCGGGACCCTGATCTTCGCTTGGCTGGCGATCGCCGACCGTCATTCGCCGCGCATCATCTTCTTCCTCTGCACGCTCGCCGGCGCAGCAGCCAATGCGGCGATGCTGACGAGCGGTGGCGAGTACCTGCCTCTGCTCAGCGCACGGTTTGCAACCGGCTTCTTTCTGGCCGGCATCTATCCCGTGGGCATGAAGATCGCGTCGGGCTGGTACGACCGTGACCTCGGGCTCGCCCTGGGCTGGCTGGTAGGGGCGCTGGTGCTCGGAACCGCACTGCCTCATCTTGTCCGCGGCATTGGAAGTGATCTGCCTTGGCAGGCCGTAATCCTGTCGGTCTCCGCTGTCTCGATCGCCGGAGGTCTGGCGATGCTTCTCCTCGTGCCGGACGGGCCGTTTCTTCGAACTGGCGCCAGGTTCGATCCGACCGCGATCGCAACGGTTTTCCGCTCGGCCGACTTCCGCGCGTCCGCCTTCGGCTATTTCGGCCATATGTGGGAGCTTTACGCCTTCTACGCATTCCTGCCAGTGCTGCTGGCGGCGCGCCTGGGTAGCGACGGAGCAACGGTTTCGTTGTGGAGCTTCGCCGCGATTGCTACCGGCTTTCTCGGCTGCATGGCAGGCGGCTACCTTGCACGGGCGATTGGCAGCGCGCGCGTTGCCTATCTGCAGCTGTCGGCATCCGGCTTGTGCTGCCTTCTTTCGCCGTTGGCTTTCCAGGCGCCCTTGCCGGTATTCCTGTCGTTCCTCTTGTTCTGGGGCGTTGTCATCGTCGGCGATTCGCCGCAATTCTCCACCCTGAACGCCCGTTTTGCGCCGTCAGGGCTCGTCGGTTCCGCGCTGACGATCGCGAACTGTATCGGCTTCTCCATTACAATCGTGTCGATCGGACTTCTCGGGGTCGTGATAAAGAGCGCCGGGCCGCAACATGTCTTCCTGATGCTCGTTCCTGGCCCCTTGCTCGGGCTGGTGGCATTGAGGCGACTGATGAGAAACCCGAATTAGCGGTACCGGATCAGCAGTGACCCGCATCACTCGGGACCTGCAGGTCCGGGCTTCCGACCTCTTCGGTGGCCCCCCGCGGCGTCCCACCCCAGGGGCGACCCGGGCCCAGATCCCAAAGACATAAAATGGGGCGAGCGCGGGCTGCATGAGGTCGCAAGCCAGTTTTCATGCCGGGTGCGGATCCTGCGTTCAGCCCTCTCTGGACGAGCGCCAATCGAGGGCTCCACAGTAGAGTCTGCATGGAGAAAACCCATCGACCGGGCGAACCAAGTCGCGCGAAAGAGCCGCGGCCGGACTATTCGCGCTATATGTCACCGCCGCCGGTACCAGGCTTCTCGTGATTGGGACGCAGCGATTTCCTGGCAAGAGGCATCAGTGTCAATGCGATGACGACGAGGGACAGCGCGACGAACACCGCGCTGATCGGCCGCTCGATGAAGGTCATCAGGTCGCCGCGCGAGATCTGCAGCGCGCGCTTGAGATGTTCCTCCATCAGGGGGCCGAGAATGAAGCCGAGCAGGAGCGGGGCCGCCGGATAGTCGAACCGCAGCATGAAATAGCCGATGCCGCCGAACAGCATGGTCAGATAGACGTCGAACGGGTTGTTGCGCATCGAATAGACGCCGATGCAGATGAAGAACAGCATGGCCGGGTATAGCACGCTGTAGGGAATGGTGAGGATGCGCACCCAAACCCCGATCAGCGGGATGTTGAGGATGAGCAGGATGACGTTGCCGATCCAGAAGCTCGCCACCAGACCCCAGAACATCTGGGGCTCGTTGGTGATGAACTGCGGGCCCGGCACGATTCCGTGGATCATCATCGCGCCCATCAGGATGGCGATCACCGCGTCGCCGGGGATGCCGAGGCTCAGCGTCGGTATGAAGGCGGCCTGGACGGCGCCGTTATTGGCAGCCTCCGGGCTGGCTATGCCCTCGATGGCGCCCTTGCCGAAACGCGACGGGTCCCTCGCTATCCGCTTTTCCACCGCATAGGCCATGAAGGAGGCTATGCCCGGGCCGGTGCCCGGCAGGGTACCGATGGCCGAACCGACAGCCGAGCCCCGCAAGGTCGGCATGATGCTCGCCTTCCATTCCGCGCGGCTGGGAAGCAGCGACCGCAGGGTGATCTTGCCCGGCGCCAGCGGGCTGCCGGCTCGTCCGACATTGTTGAGAATCTCGGCCACCCCGAACAGCCCCATACCAAGGGCCAGCAGGTTCACTCCTTCGGCCAGTTCGAGGATGCCGAACATGTAGCGGGGCTGGCCGGTGTTCATGTCGATGCCCACCAGGCCGATTGCCACGCCGACCACCACCATGGCCAGCCCCTTGAGCGGCGAGCCGACGGACAGGGTGGAGGCGGCGATCAGGCCGAGCAGCATGATCGAAAAATATTCGGCAGACGAGAAGCTGAGAGCGAAGCGGGCGAGCGCCGGCGCGAAACCGATCAGGAGCACGATGCCCAGGCAGCCGCCGACGAAGGAACTGATGGTGGTGATGAACAGCGCGACGCCGGCCTTGCCGTTCTTGGCCATCGGGTAGCCGTCGAGGCAGGTGACGGCCGAGGTGGCGGTGCCGGGCAGGTTGAGCAGGATGGCGGCGGTGGAACCGCCATATTGAGCGCCGTAAAAAATCCCGGCCAGCATGATGAGGGCAGCGGTCGGTTCCATGTAGAAGGTGATCGGCAGCGCCATGGAGATCGCCGCCATGGCGCCGATGCCGGGCAGCACGCCGACCAGCATGCCCAGCGTGACGCCGACCGTGCACAGCAACAGCATGTCGGGCTGCATGGCGGTGGCAAATCCGAGCGACAGATTGGCGAAGGTTTCCATGACCTACCAGACGACAGCCCTGAGCGGCATGCCCAGGAGTTCGATGAAGATGCCGACGCCCATGGCCGAAATGGCGAGCGCCGAGACCAGCGTGCGCACCGGGCGGAACGGCTTTTCGGCAAGAGCGGAGACGATGACGAGGGCGAAGATCGCAGGGACAAGACCGGCACGTTCCATAAGTGCCGCAAAGGCGAGCATGCCCGCCATGATCATGACGAAGGGTCGCAGAAGAAGGTCGGCGCGCTCGGGCTTCGAGCGCAGGCTTTCGAATACCAGGCCGGCCGACATGAGAACCAGCAGCGTGCCGACCATCACCGGCAGGAAGCCCGGCCCGATGCGACGCAGCGTGCCGAACGTATAGCCGGTGCCATGCCACAAGACGAAGACACCCAGCAGGCCGACCATTACGGCGGCGGCGACATCTGATCGGAAGCGGGGGCTCGACGTCATGGAGCGAGACCGGAGGTTCGAGGCGAAAGGCGGCGCGGGTGCACGAAAAGGCGAGGGGAGCGGCACGGGGCCGCTCCCCTGACGATCACTGCTCGATCTCGATGCCGTGGGCCTCGATGATCTCGCCATAGCGGGCCAGGCTCTCAGGCACGATCTCGGCGAATTCGGCGGGCCCGACGGGCTGCGCCTCCATGCCGAGCTCGGCCATGCCGCCACGCACACTGTCGGACATGACCGCTTCGGCGATGGCCGCGGCCGCGCGTTCGACGATCTCGTCCGGCGTGCCGGCCGGTGCCAGGAGGCCGGTCCAGTCCTGAACCACCACGTCCTCAAAGCCGAGTTCATGGAAGGTCGGGATGTCGGGTGCGAGGTCGCTGCGCTCGCGCGCGGTGGCGGCCAGGATGCGCAGAGAGCCCTCACGGGCATGCGGCAGCACCTCCGTCAAGGGCGTGATCACGGCAGGGATGTGACCACCGAGGACGTCGACCACCGACGGCGCGCCGCCGGGATAGGCGATGATCTCCAACTCGATGCCCGTAGCCTCGGCGAACATCAGGCCGGCGAAATGCTGCGACCCGCCGACCGGCGCGCCGTAGACGCCTTCGTCCGGGTTCTCGCGGACCCAGGCCAGATAGTCTTCAAGGGTCTCAATCTCTTCCGGCGCACCGGGGCCGACGGAGAAGGAGAGGTTGCCGAAATGTGTCGTCGAGACCGGCGTGAAGTCGGCCACTGTGTCGTAGGGCATGTCGTCGTAGAGATGCGGATGGATGACCATCGGGAAGGCTGGCGTGAACAGGAAGGTGCTGCCGTCGGCGGCGGAATCCTTCACGTGGGCGGCGGCTATGCGGCCGGCGGCCCCCGGCCTGTTCTCGATGACGACGGCATCGGCATAGGTGCCGGTGAGCGCCTCGCCGAGCAGCCGGGCCGTCGTGTCGGTCGCGCCGCCGGGCGGGAAGCCAACCACGATGGTCAGAAGGTCGATCCGGTCCTGGGCAACCGCACTTGCGGCACCGGCGAACGGCATGACGGCAACAGCCGCCATGGCGCATAACAGATTGCGTCTCGTGTTCATGTTTTCCTCCACTTTTGCCTTCGGTTGATTCCTCAGGTCACTAGATGCTCCAACTGCTTGCCCGCCATCAGTCGCCTGAGGTTGGCGGCGGCACCATCGGCCAACCGCGCCAGGCTCGCAGCACTCCCACCCCCCGCGTAGTGCGGGGAGATGATCAGGTTCGGCGCCTCCCAGAGCGGATCGTCGGAAGGCAGGGGTTCGGGATCGGTGACGTCCAGCCCCGCGCCGGCCAACTGGCCGGACGCCAGCGCGCGCGCCAGGGCCGCCTGATCGATGAGCCCGCCGCGGGCGATGTTGACCAGATAGGCGCCCTTCCTGCAGGCGGCGAAGGCGGCATCGTCGAACAGATGATGGGTCTCCGGCGTCTGGGCGATGGCGACGGCGATGGCATCGGCTTCGCCCAGCACGGCATGCAGATCGGCCAGGGTGCGGCCCTCATCCAGGAGTTCATCCTGAGGCGCACGGCGCGACACGCCGATGATCGTCATGCCGAAGGCGCGGGCGCGTTTTGCGATCTCGCGGCCGATCTGGCCATAACCGACGATGGCCAGGCGCTTGCCTTCGAGGGTCGTGGCACCGCCCGAGACCTTTTCGCGCGACCATTCGCGGGCCGTCTGCCGTTCGATGGCGACAGGCAGGCAGCGGACCATCGCCAGAAGCAGCGCCATGGCATGCTCGGCCACCGTCGGCGAAACCGCGCCGGCGGGATAGCTGACCGGGATGTGCGTCGGCAGGCCGGCGATCTCGAAGCCTTCGCGCCCGGCGGTGAGGAAATGCATCCAGCGCACCGTGGCATCGGGGCTGCTGACCGCCTCGACCACCTTGCGGGCGTCATCCGGCGGTGCATCGGCCAGCACCAGCGCCTCGGCGCCGGGAAGGGCGGCGAGCAGGTCGTGCAGCGATTCCACCACGGTCAGGTGCGAACCCTGCACGGCCTCGAGCGTGGCAATGACCTGAGGCTTCGCCAGCTTCATTCGTGCCCAGTAGACGACTTTCATGCGCAGATCTCTCCTAATGCCCGCTGCGTGGCGGATGGGCCGCGAGCGCGTCTTCGTTGATGTCGGAGCCCCAGCCCGGCCGGTCGGACAGAACCAGTTCGCCGTTTTCGAGCGTCGATGGATGGGTGAGGAAGTCGCGCGTCCAGGGCGCCTCGTCGGCGCGCAGTTCCATGATGCGGAAATTGGGGATCGCCGCGCAGAAATGCGCGCTCATCAGATTGCCGAGATCGCCGACCGGATTGTGCGGGGCGACATGGGTCTCGAAGGCTTCGGCGAGCGTCGCAATACGCACCGACTGCCAGACGCCGTTCCACAGCGTGTCGACGATCACGGTGTCGACGGTGCGGCCGGCGATATAGGGACGGTATTCGCCGAGCCCATGAAGCGATTCCAGCGAGGCGATCGGGGTCGAGGACGATTGCCGGATCAGCGCCAGGCCTTCGGGATCGCGCATGTCGAGTTCGAGCCAGTAGAGGCCGTGCTTTTCGAGGCGGCGAGCCAGCCGGAGATAGCCTTCGGTACGCTGGCTGAACGAGACGTCGAGCATGAGCCCGGCATCGGGTCCCAGTCCTTCGCGCATGGCGGAAAGCTGGTCCTCGATGGCGCCGATCTGCTTGTCGGCGATGCTGCGGTCGAGAAAGCCCGGCGCGATGCGGAAGCCGCCATTGAACATCGACGCCTTGCCGTCCTGGAAGAAGACCGGGTTGGTCTTGACCGCGCGAAAGCCCTGTTCGACCGCCTCGCGACAGAGCCGGGTGAAATCGTCGAGCGTGCGCACCGGCGCATAGCCAAGCTCTTCCTCGTAGAAACGGGGATGACGCACGCGGAAGCTGCCGCAATGGGTCCAGTAGACCGGGACGCGGGTGCGGAACGGGCCGCCGAAAAGGGCGTAGACAGGCACGCCGAGGGCCTTGCCCTGGATGTCGAGGCAGGCATTCTCGATCGCCGCCACAGCCTGGTGCGCGAGGCCGCCGGAACACAGACGGGTTGTGGCCAAGAGGGATTCGCTGTTCACGCCGACCTGGCGCGGGTCCATGCCGATGGCGGTGCGCGCGAAATCGTGGATCAGCGGCGTCAGGCCGACGCCGGCCAGTCCTTCGTAATATTCCGCCCAGCCGACGAGGCCTTCATCCGTCGAGACCTTGACGTAAGTGGCGACCCGATAGCCGCCGTCTGCCTTGAACGTCTGGATGTCGGTGATCTTCAAGGCGCAGGCTCCCGGTAGTTTTCGGCGGGGAGCGGCAGTTCCGCCCCATAGGCTTCGAGTATCTTCTTCAGCACGGTATAGGTTGTGCGGCGTTCGTCGGCAGTCAGCATGCGCAGCAGGCGGTGCTGCTCGGCGAGGGCTTCGGGGAAGACGGTTTCGGCGAGCGAATCGCCGTCGGCCGTGATCTCGACGATGCGGCGGTTGCCGTGGCTCCTGTCGGGCAGGACGCGTACCAGACCGCGCTCCTTCAGGCTGCTGACCACGCGCGTCACCTGGGCCTTGTCGAGATAGGAGACCCGGCAGAGCGTGCTCAGCTGCATGGGCGAGGAAACGTGCAGGCGGCCGAGGATGCGCCATTCGGCAACGGTCAGGCCATGGGCCCGGGCATAGCGGGCGGTGCTTTGCGCATGCACCACATTGGCGACGCGAAGCAGGAGCGCACCGGGAAATTCGGCAAGGTCGAGCGCACGGTCCTCGTTGATGGCTGCATTCCAGGGGTCGGCGGCGATCGCAGGGCTGAATGCCTGAACGGTAGCGCTGCCATTGCGGGCTCGCCGGGCTGATCGCACCTGGGCGCTGTTTCTCGTCATGGGACCTCCCCCTCGCTGCGATCGCTTCCGACCGGCAACAAAATGAGTTTGATATGTCAACGTTGAGAAGTCAACAATGGAGTTGATCGGTCAAAACCGGGAGATCGGGAGAATTGACAGGCCGACCTGTTTCACCCGAGAGACATTCCAGGGGCAGATGAGAGGCAGGCGCGAGATGCACGAGACGCTCGAAATCCGGGCAGCGGACAGGAGAAACCTGGCTGCGGACCTCTATCTGCCGCCCAAGGGCAAGGGACCATCGCCACTTCTCGTGGGTCTGCATGGCGGCGGCTGGACGCGCGGAAGCCGCGATTCCTTTGCCGGCTGGGGCGGGAAGCTTGCCGCAAACGGTTTCGGCCTGCTGGCGATCGACTATACGCTGGCCACGGCAGAATACCCGTCTTTCCCATCGGCCATCGCCGACATTGCCCACGCTTTGCGGCACGTTGCCGAGCACGCCGGGGACATGGGCGTCGACGCTTCGCAGCTGGGTCTCTTCGGCCTTTCGGCGGGTGCCCATCTGGCGGCGCTGGCCGCCCTTGGGCGAGGGGACCCCAGGCTGGCAGCGGCCGTTGGCGGCGACCTCGGCAATCTGGAAAGCGTCAAGGTGGTGGTGGCCGCCTATGGGATCTACGACGTGATGGCGCATTGGAACTGGTGCCGGGACCGCTCGGACGAAATCCCCGGCGTCGAACTAATGATAGGTGCCTCTCCGGCGGAAGACCCCGAGACCTGGATGCGTGCATCACCGCTGAGCCATGTGCGTGCCGCTGGCGCGCGTCCTGATTTCCTGCTGCTGTACGGCGTGGACGACGAGGTCGTCGATCCTCGCGGCCAGACCCTTCATTTTGCCGAGATGCTGGAACAGACCGGATTCGGGGTGTCTGTGGTGCCGGTCTCCGGTGCCGGGCATTTCTGGATGTCCGAACCGATGGACGAGCCCGACAGCCGGCCAGCGCAGGTACTGCCGGAGGTGGTCGAATTCCTACACAAACGGCTCTCTGCGACAGGTTGAACTCTGGTCCGCGCAGCGGGACTCAACTACGGTCCGGACGATTGGCGCGTCATCTCGGCCCGCCGAACGAAGAATGTGGAATATGGAAACCCGCAAGCCGAAAGAGCAATTGCCGGATGTGTCGGAAGACCCCGTCTATGCGTCTTTCTCAAATCACGTCTTCATCTTCCTGTCGGTGATCACGAACCGGTTTGGACGCAATGCCTCCGCCTACTTCCGGCGGCGGTACGGTATCGGCATTGTTGAATGGCGCATCATTGCCGTGCTCGGCTTCCAGTCGCCGTTGAGCTCGCAGGACTTGGCGCAGAGGACCGACGTGGATAAGGCGGCCGTCAGCCGGAGCCTGCGCAGTCTGGAAGCGCTGGAACTCATCCGCATGAAGCGGACCGGGTCATCATCGCCGCGCAAGCTGATCTACATCACGGACAAGGGCCGCGACATACGCGAACGCGCCATGGAGGACACGCTGCGACGCCAGGAAATGGTGTTCGCCGACCTCGAGCCGGAGAAGCTGGCGACCTTTCGCGAGGTGCTGAAATACCTCTTTGCGAAAACGGCGGAAACGGTGCGCTACTACCCTCCGGACCGCGGCGTGGATGGGACTGCCGACAAGGGACAGAGTGCCGCCAGAAGCGTCAAGGAAGCTGCCCGGGAAGAGGCCGGTCAGTCCAGCCCGTAAAGGTCCAGCGCGTTGCCTGACAGGATCCGCCGCCGACGCTCATTGGTGAAGATCGCGGGGAAGGCACGGAAGGGATCGTCGAAATCCCAATGTGGATAGTCGCTGGCGAACATCAGCCTGTCGTCGCCGATCCAGTCGATGATGTCGTTGAGCTGGCCGCGCGTCTCGGGCTCTTCCATCGGCTGGCTGGTGACCCAGAAGTTCTCGCGCAGATAGCTGGAGGGCGGCCGCTTCACATGCGGTACCTCGCCCTTGAGGCGTTCCCAGGTCTTGTCCATGCGCCAGCCGAGCGCCGGTATCCAGGCGAAGCCGGCTTCGATCATCACCACCTTGAGCTCGGGCATGGCGTCGAACAGGCCCTCGAAGATCATGCTGGCGATCAGCGCGGAGCAGGCGGTGCCGTGTTCCGACATCTCCTCGATATAGTAGGAGGCCCAGCCGGTGTTGGTGACGGGCCAACCGCTGTAGCCGAAGACGTGGATCCCGATGGGCAAGCCGTGAGCGACGGCCTCCTCGTAGATCGGCCAGTAGCGCCGACGGCCCAATGCCTCGGCGGTACGGCTGAGCAGCAGGATCTGGCGGAAATCCTTGTTGCCTGCCCGCTTGCGGATTTCCGCCACGGCGGCTTCCGGGTCCTCATAGGGCACGACGATCGAGGCCTTGAGCCGGGAATCGCGCCGCGTCCAGTAGTCGAGCTGCCAGTCATTGGTGGCCGAGGCGAGGGCGGCGGACAGATGCGGGTTCATCTCGCCCTGGCCGCTGGGTCCGAGCGGATTGAGAATGCCGTAATCGACGCCATAGGCGTCGAGATGCTGCTCCCTCATGAACTCCAGGCTGGAGCCGGGCGGCGAGCCGTCTGCGGGGAAGGAATCACGGCGCATGCCGTCGGCCGGCTGCGATTTGGGGTAGGGGTGTCCCCGCACGTAACCGTGTCGCCGCCGCATGCCGTAGGTGCGGAAATGCTCCCACCACTGCGCCGTCATGTAGGGCCGCAGGTCCTCGACGGAGCGGGTGCGCGGATGGAGGTCGCAATCCACGACGCGCACGCGCGCGCTGGCATCGGCGGTGGTGGCGCTCTGTACGTTCATGACAGGCTCTCCCTCAGTCGGGGGTAGGTGTCGAGCGGATTGTCGATCCGCATCCGCTGGGTCAGGGCTTCGGAAAACCCGGCCGGCACGGCACGGTCGCCCTCGAACTGGGCGTGCGGATAATCCGAGGCGAACAGCAGCATCTCGTCCGAACCGAGATGCTCAATGGCGCGCTGAACGATGGCGGCATCGTCCGGCGCGTCGAAGGGCTGGGCTGTCAGCCGGAAACGGTCTCGGATGATCTCCGTCGGCGGCACCTTGACCCATGGCACCTCGCTGCGCAGGCCGAACCAGAACTTGGTCAGCCGCCAGGCGAAGGCGGGGAGCCAGGTCACGCCCGATTCAAGCAGCACGACGCGCAGGTCGGGGAATTTCGCGAACGTCCCCTCGCACACCAGGCTGGCGACCTGCGACTGGAAACCCTGCGACTGGGCGGCGTAATCCTCGACGTGGTAGCTCGGCCATCCGAGCGACGTGACCGGGTGGTGGTAGCTGCTGCCGGCGTGGATGGCGAGCGGCAGGCCGTGGCGGACGGCGGCTTCCCAGATCGGCCAGTAGTGGCGCCGGCCAAGCGGCATCTCGCCCATCGACAGCACCAGCACCTGCACGAAGCGCTTGTCGGCCGCCCAGTATTCGATCTCCTCCACAGACTTCTCGACACTCTGGATGGGGATCACGATCGAGGCGCGCAGCCGCGGGTCGCGGTCGAGCCATTCGGCCGCGATGAAGCGGTTGATCGCCCGCGCCACGGCGACCGCCATGTCCTCGTTGAAGATCATCTGGACGCCGTAGAGGCAGTTGCAGATGGCGATGTCGCTGCCCAGGCCGGAGAACACGTGCTCCTGAACGGATGCCACGTCGACGGCGGCCTGCCCGTCCTCGCCGCGCCAGTCCGGACGGGCCGTGATGGGCGAGTTGGGCGGGTAGGTGATGGTGGCGAGCGAATCGATGCCGCGATCGACGAGCTGGTGCTGCCAGTAGTCGTCGAGATAGGGCAGCAACACATGCGTGCCGGGGATCGTCGGATGGACGTCGCAATCAATGCCGCGCATCACCACGCCTCCCGTGGGTGGTGCGCAGCGCCCGGCTAGAGGTTGAGGACGACATAATTGTCCTCCACGGAAATCTCGAAGGTCTCGACCTCGTAGGGCCCTTCGACGAGTTCGCCGCCGCCGGCCACGCCCACGTCGTAGCTCTTCACGCGCACCCGCCTCGGGTCGCACCAGGATTTGCCCGTCTTGATGTCGAACTCCCAGCCGTGCCAGGGGCAGCGCAGCATCTCGCCCTTGCGGGTCAGCCTGATCTCGCCGGGCAGATCCGCCTCGGCCAGGCCGACAAGCACGCCCTTGCAGAGCGACGCGCCTTCATGCGGGCAGGTGTTGGAGACGGCATAAAAGGTGCCCCCGATGTTGAATACCGCTATGTCGCGGCCCTTCACATGGACAAGCCTGCGCGAGCCGGGCTCGATTTCCCTGACGGGTGCAATCACGTGTCTCGCCATAATCAGTCCAGTCCGTAGAAGCTTCGAGCGTTGTTGCGGTAGATGTCGGCCGACTCCTTGATGTCGAGCGCACCCTTGAAGACGTAGCGCGGGTCATCGAAGTCCCAGTGCGGGTAGTCGGTCGCGAACAGGATGCGGTCGCGACCCACCCAGTCGATGATGGTGCGCAGGTCCTGGCGCCGTTCCGGCTCGTCGATGGGCTGGGTGGTGAACCAGATGTTGCGCTTGAAATATTCAGACGGCGCCATCTTGAGATGCGGTACCTCGCGCGACAGGCGGCGCCAGTGCTTGTCGAGCCGCCAGGCGAGGGGAGCCACCCAGCCGATTCCACTTTCGATGAGCAGGACGCGCAGCTTCGGGAAGCGCTCGAAGACGCCTTCGAGAATGAGGCTGGTGGTGAGCGCCTGCATCGTCTGCACGTTGGAATGGTGCTCCTCGAAATAGTAGGAGACCCAGCCTGACGATGTCGGCGCATGTCCTGGCGTTCCGCCGATATGCAGCGCGATCGGCATGTCGTGTTTTTCGGCGGCCTCGTAGATCGGCCAATAGCGCCGCCGACCGAGCGGTTCCGTTGAGCGCGGCGGCAGCAGGATCTGGACGAAGTCGGGGTGATCGGCCCAGCGCTCGATTTCGGCTACCGCGGCCTCCGGATGCTCGTGGGCGACGATGATCGAGCCGCGCAGGCGGCGTTCCTTCTCCAGCCAGTTGGCGAGCTGCCAGCGGTTGGCGGCCGACGCCATCGCGGCGGCGAAATCGAGATTGCGCTGGTTGTTGGCGCGCGCCAGCAGCGGGATCAGGACGCCGTATTGCACCCCCATCGGGTCGAGGTGCTGCTCGCGCATGAAGTCGAGATCCGAGCCGGGAGGGCCGCCGGACGGCGGCCAGGCGTCGGCGCGCGAGATGGCGGGTGCCATGCGCGGATACTGGATGGTGTCGGAAAAGGGCTCGCGCGAATTGTCGCCGAACTCGACCAGATGGTCGCGCCAGCGTTTTTCGAGGAACGGTTCGTAGTCACGCAGCGAGCGCAAGGCGGGATGGATATCGCAATCAATGATTTCGATTCCGGTCCCGTTTGCGCTCTTCAGGTCTTTCTGCAGGACGTTCATGTCACCGTCTCCTTCACGAGCGTGGCGCCGAGGCGTGGATAGGTGGAAAGGGCATTGCGGGACCTGAGCTTGTCGGCAAAGGCGGCCGGCATGGCTGGCGGTATCGCCTCGAGACCGTCGAAGTGCCAATGCGGGTAATCCGTGGAGAACAGCAGCAACTCGTCCGAGCCGAGCTGTTCCATGGCGATCGCCAGCTGCCTGGCGTCCGGCGGCTCATCGACCGGCTGCAGGGTGAAGCGGAAGTGGCGCCGCACGATATCGCCGGGGTTTTCCTTGACCCAGGGAATCTCAGGCCGGACACCGCGCCAGGTCTTGTTGGCCCGCCAGATGGCAGCCGGCACCCACATGAAGCCCGATTCGATGAACACGATCTTCAGTTCTGGAAATTTCGCCAGCACGCCTTCGGCGATGAAACTGACCATCTGGCTTTCGCAGGCCTGCGCGTTGTGGACGTAGTCCTCGAGGAAGGTCGAGCCCCAGCCGATCGGCGCGGTGGGGTAGCGGTAGGTGCTGCCGGCGTGAACGCCGATCGTCAGCCCGTGGCGCACGGCCGCTTCGTAGATCGGCCAGAAGCGACGCTTGCCGAGCGGCGCGGGTGCGCCTGCCAGCATCAGCACCTGGACGAAGCGCGGATCGGCTGCACAACGGTCGATCTCGGCCACCGCCAGCTCGGCGTCGTCGAGCGGCACGACGATAGAGGCGCGCAGGCGCGGATCGTGGTCGAGCCAGTGTTCGGCTACCCAGCGATTGACGGCGCTGCACAGGGCGGCGGCCATGTCCTCGCTGTGCAGGACGGCGGCACCGTGCAGCGGATTCAGGATAGCCGCGCCGATGCCGAGCGGCTTCATCACCTTTTCCAGATAGTCCGATGGATCAGATCCGGCGCGCCCGGCCTGCGGCTTCCAGTCGGGCCGCACAGTGAACGGGCTGGTGGTGGGGTAGCTGTTCAGGTTGAGCAGCGTGCGATCCATGCCCCTCAGCGTGACCAGCTCGGCCCAGTAGTCGTCGAGATAGGGCAGCAGGTCGCGGACGGTCGGCACGGTGGGGTGGACGTCGCAATCGACGAGACCTGGCCCTTCTTCAATCACGATTCACCTCGGGTTTGCGGGCGGTCGCAGCATTCCGCCTCGTGTGCATGCCCCGCCGTTCTGGGCGGGCATGCGCGCTTTCGACAGGGCCAGAAATCGGGCCCGCCACTCAAATCGTGACCGAAACTACCAGTTGGAGTTGATTTGTCAATTTGGTTGACCCGGCTCGGGCTGCGGTCCATAGTCCGCTTGGAGGAGGCGGTCTTCAATCTCGTTTGCTGGGATTTTGGCCGCTCGAACAAGGAGGAAGATCAACCCATGTTTTCAATCATCGCCAAATCCCTGACCGCACTCGCGGCGCTGACACTTCTGGCAGGGCCCGTGCTCGCGCAGGACAGTGCAGCAGATTATCCCAACCGACCCGTCACTTTCGTGGTGCCTTTCCCGCCCGGTGGCCCCACCGACGTCATAGGCCGAATTCTGGCGCAGGGCCTGTCCGAAGCATGGGACCAGCCAGTTGTCGTCGAAAACCGCCCAGGTGCCGGCTCGATCGTGGGCTCGAACAGCGTGGCGCAGGCCGAACCTGACGGCTACACGATGGGCCTGGTCATCACCGCCCACCTTATCAATCCGGCCATCCGTGACGATCTGCCCTACAACACGCTGGAGGATTTCTCCCCGGTGACGCAGGTCGGCCTTTCGCAGGTCGTGTTGCTGGCCAGCCCTGAACTCGAGGCCAACAATCTCGAGGAACTCGTGGCGCTGGCCAAGGAACGTCCGGGCGAACTGGGCTACGCCATTGTTGGCGGTATCGGCTCGATGACGCATCTGGCCGGCGTGATGCTGGAAGATGCCGCTGGTATTGATCTCAACCCCATACCCTATGACGGCAGCGGTCCGGCCATTATCGACGTGCAGTCGAATCGCGTGCCGCTGCTGTTCGACCTGTGGGGTTCGGCGCGTTCGCATGTCGAGGCCGGCAGCCTCAAGGTAATTGCCAATGGCAGCTCGATCGCCATTGCCAGCCAGCCTGATCTCGATATCATTCCCGAGGTCTACGATGGCTACGAGGCCACGTCGATCCAGGGTGTGGTGATGCCGGCCGGCGTGCCGCGCCCGATCCTGGAGAAGGTGTCGGCGGCGCTTCAGGAGGTGATTGCCGGCGAAGAGGCCAGCGCGAGCCTGCGCCAGTACAGCATCGAGCCTGCTCCCTCGTCGATCGAGGAATGGGATGAGACCATCCGCAGCTCGATCGAACGCTTCACCGCGACCGCCAGAAGCGCCGGCATCGCCGTCGAATAACAAGTGTGATCTCGACGCTCGGACCCGCATCTGCGGGTCCGATTTTCGTGTGCAGTTTTGTCCTGATTTCTTCGAGACAATGGGCGAGCGATTCTTCCGATGCGACATCTCATCCAGTCCCCGGCGGACTTCATCTCCGGCTCGATTCTCGCAGGGTTCGGCGCAGCAGGCCTTTATCTGGCGATAGATTACGGACTTGGCAGCTACCGCAGCATCGGGCCGGGCGCACTGCCTGCCGCCTGCGCGCTGCTGTTGACGGCCTGCGGACTTGCCGTCGCCTACAAGGCCATGCACGGGCCACGATTTGAAGCGCCGCCTTTCGCCTGGCGGCCCTTCATGGCGGTGCTGGGCAGCGTCGCCGCATGGACCTTGCTGGCGGAGCGGGTGGGCCTCGTCCCGGCGAGCTTTGCCCTGGTGCTGCTTGCGGTCCTGGCGCAGGAACGGCCGCGCTGGCTGACGGCGCTGGCGACGGCGGCGGTCCTGGGCGTGGGCGGCTCGGCGTTGTTCATCCTGGCACTTGGCATTCCCCTGCACGTCCTGAGGGGGTGGTGAGATGGAATACTGGTCCAACCTCGCCACCGGCTTCCAGACCGCTTTCGGATGGGAACCTTTGCTTTTCTGCTTCGTCGGCGTGACGCTCGGAACATTCGTCGGCGTGTTGCCCGGCATCGGCGCGCTGGCGGCGATCTCGATGCTGCTGCCGGTGACCTTCTATCTCGATCCGATCAGCGCGCTGATCATGCTCGCCGGCATCTATTACGGCGCCCAGTATGGCGGCTCGACCGCATCGATCCTGCTCAACACGCCGGGCACGGTGACCCAGGCGGTGACCTGCCTCGACGGCCACCCGATGGCAAAGCAGGGGCGGGCAGGGGTGGCACTCTTCACCACCACCATCACGTCCTTCATCGGCGGGTCCTTCGCCATTCTGCTGCTCATGTTCCTCGCGCCGATGCTGGCCAGCGTGGCGCTGAGTTTCGGTTCGGCCGAGTATTTCGCCGTTATCCTGTTCGGCCTCGTCGTCGCTTCGACGCTGTCGGGCGAGGCGCCCATCAAAGGCTTTGCCATGGTGGCGCTCGGCGTGATGCTGGGTTTCGTCGGGATCGACGGCAATTCGGGGACGATGCGCTACCAGTTCGGCTTCTTCGAACTGTCGGATGGGCTGAACCTGGTGGCGGTTGCGATGGGACTGTTCGGGATCGCCGAGATCCTCAGCAACCTCGTCCGCAAGGAATCCGCGCCCTTCGTGATCGAAAAGGTCACGCTGCGCTCCATGCTGCCCACCCGGCAGGACGTCAGGGACAGCGCCTGGCCGACGGCGCGCGGGACGCTGATCGGTTCCTTCGCGGGCATTCTGCCGGGCACCGGCGCGGCCATCGCTCCCTTCATCGCCTACATCACCGAAAAGAGGCTCTCACGCACGCCGGAGCGGTTCGGCAATGGCGCCATCGAGGGCATCGCCTCTCCGGAAGCCTCCAACAATGCCGCCGCGCAGGCCGCCTTCGTGCCCACCCTCAGCCTGGGCATTCCGGGCGATGCGGTGATGGCGATCATGCTGGGCGCCCTGATGATCCATGGCATCGTGCCGGGCCCGCAACTGATCGCGCAGCAGCCGGTCCTGTTCTGGGCGCTGATCGCCAGCTTCTGGATCGGCAATGTGATGCTGCTCGTCCTGAACATTCCGCTGATCGGCGTCTGGGTCCGGGTGCTGCAGATCCCGTATCACGTCCTCTATCCCACCATGCTGTTCCTGATCTGCGTCGGCGTCTATTCGACATCGAACAGCATCATGGATGTGGGGGTGGCACTGGTGTTCGGATTCATCGGCTATTTCATGATCCTGCTGCGTTATCCGACCGCGCCGCTGCTGCTGGGCTTCATCCTGGGGCCGCTGATGGAAGTGCATCTGCGGCGCGCGCTGATGATCTCGCAGGGCGATTTCTCGACCTTCTTCTCCAGCGCCGTCGGAACGGGATTTCTCATTGCCTCGGCGCTGGTGATCGTCTTCTCGATCCGCAGCGCGCGATTGGCTCGCATGGCGCGCCTCGATGCCGTGCCTGAGAAGCAGGAAGCCTAGGGCCGCTTTTCGGTTCGCGCCAACAGGGGAGACCTCGATCCATGCGCATCGCCAAACTTGAAGATATCCATGCCGATGGCGGATGGCGAAAGTTTTCATTCCTCAAGCTGACGACCGACGAAGGCCTTGTCGGGTGGGCCGAATATGCCGAGAATTTCGGCGCTGGCGGCGTCAGCGAGCTGATCCAGCGCTTCGCCGGCATCGTCAAGGGCATGGATCCGCGCGCGGTCGGGCGCATCAGCGCGTCGCTCCACGCCACGACACGGCTGGCCGCTGGCGGCCTCAACAACCAGGCCATCGCGGCGATCGAGAATGCGTGTCTCGACGTCAAGGCGAAGGCGCTGGGCATTCCCGTGCACTCGCTCTTCGGCGGGCCGGTGCATGACCGGCTGCCGGTCTACTGGTCGCATTTCGGCAGTTTCCGGATGCGTTTCGCCGACTTCTTCGAGAAGGAATTCGGTCTCCCGGCGATCCGCACGCCCGAGGATGTCAGCCAGCTGGCGAGGGAAGCCCGCGAACGGGGCTTCAAGGCCGTCAAGACCAATCCGGTCTTCTTCGGACCGGAGGGCGGGCGCATGTTCGATGCCGGCTTCCGGATCGCGCCCGGCTTTCTCAACCGCAACATCACCGACGGATTCATCAATGCGTCCTGCCAGATGCTGGAGGCGGTGCGTGACGGCCTGGGCGATGATGCCGGCATCATGTTCGACCTCAATTTCAGCCACCGTACCGAAGGGCTGCGCCGGGTCGCCAAGGCCATAGAGCCCTACCGCCTGACCTGGATGGAAGCCGACATCCACGATCCGCAGGCACTTGCCTTGGTGCGGGCGAGTTCCTCGACGCCTATCGCGTCGCTGGAATCGATACATGGGCTTTCGGCCTACCGGCCCTATTTCGAGGCGGCGTCGGTCGACGTGGCGATCATCGACGTGCCGTGGAACGGCATGCTGGAAAGCTACCGCATCGCCACCTTGGCCGACGCGTTCGAAGTGAACGTCGCGCCGCACAATTTCTACGGCGATCTCGCGACGTTGATGAGCGCCCATCTCTGCGCAGCGATCCCGAACTTCCGGATACTCGAAACCGAGATCGACGACGTTCCCTGGAAAAGTGAATTCCTGACCCATCCGCCGCGCATCGAGAACGGCGAACTGATCGTGTCCGATAGGCCGGGGTGGGGCAGCGACATCAACGAGGAAGCCGTCAAGGCGCGTCCGCCGCGCCAGCGCTGATACGATGGGGGCCAATTGCTCGCTCCAGCGGATAGCAGATATTCGAGCGTGGCGGAGGGGAGGGGCCTGATGTCGAACCTTCTTTTGTGGATGCCGCTCGGTTTGCAAGGAAATTCTGATCTTCTGGACTTGTGATCGAGTGCGTACTTTTGTCAGGCCTGTTCGTGCGGCTGACATGGCGCCGCTGGCCGGGAT